>Ga0256405_10000100_pt1 | contig 266520 bp, 227 predicted proteins | sample RumenRJG_02DNA_FD_189096 | JGI IMG/M metagenome (GOLD analysis project Ga0256405, IMG submission 189096) | Bovine rumen microbial communities from Lethbridge, Alberta, Canada - RJG_02 | ecosystem: Host-associated > Mammals > Digestive system > Stomach > Rumen | place: Canada: Alberta...
CCTGTGCTTTGTACTCCATGTCATATGTTCTTTGTTTTTTTGCCATATTGTCCTCCTGTTTTCTGATTGATTATCATTATATCAAAAACCTTGAGGATAGGGTGTCAAATTTTATTGTACAATACCAGGATATTACATTTATTGCAAGATTTTTACATGCAAGCAAAGCCAAAAAAGTAACTACTTTCGTAAAAATAACCGAAGATGATAAGCTGATTTATTATCATGCGCCTTATAAAAAAGGCTATGATGAGTATAAAGAAATTGATTTGGCTGACGTGTATGATTATGGATCATATACTATAACTATAAGGAAACATAAGTATATCAAGGATGCAAAAGTCAGTAGAAAAGGTTTTATGATGAAAAATGGAGAGTTTATTGAGTTTATGAATCCATTTTTTATTGACTGTAGAAAAAATAAGAAAAAATAAACGACCATGCTTAGAAGAAATATGACCATTGTCAAGTAGACAGGGAAATATCAAAGTAGCTATGGTCGTTTTTTGGCTCTTTTATTTCGAACATTTTTGATATGAAATTTGCATTAGGCATAGGCAATAATAGGAATAATAAGCATAAAAATTTTTCATAACAAATATTGTTGACAAGGTTACTTTAATATGGTAAATTATTAAATAAATAATATTATTGTATACAATTATCCCATTATATACAAATACACATGAAACAGAATGCAGTATAAGGAGTTATAATATGAGAGAAGTAATTTTTAATAATAAGAATAATTTGTTACAGTTAGAAGAACATTTTTATCAATTAGTAGATGTGGAAGAACCTAATACATTCCATAATTTGTTTCCATATAAAGAAATACCTAAAATAGCTTTTAATGATAGAATTGTTCCACATAATATGCCAGAAGATATATGGATCACAGATACAACATTTAGAGATGGACAACAATCAAGAGCTCCATATACACCGGAACAAATTGTTACAATATATGATTATTTAAATAAACTTGGCGGACCAAACGGTAAGATTCGTCAAAGTGAATTTTTCTTATATAGTAAAAAAGATCAAGAGGCAGTTTATAAATGTCTTGAAAGAGGATATAAATTCCCTGAGGTTACCTCATGGATAAGAGCTAATAAAAAGGATTTCCAATTAGTCAAAGATTTAGGATTAAGGGAGACAGGAATTTTAGTTAGTTGTTCGGATTATCATATTTTTTACAAAATGCATATGACGAGAAAAGAAGTTATGAATCTTTATTTAAGTGTAATTAGAGAATGTCTAGAGACTGGCGTAAGTCCAAGGTGTCATCTTGAAGATATAACACGTTCAGATATTTACGGCTTTGTTATTCCATTTTGTGTAGAATTAATGAAATTGATGGATGAATATAAGATTCCAATTAAGATTAGAGCTTGTGATACAATGGGATATGGTGTTAATTTCCCAGGAGCTGTAATTCCAAGAAGTGTACCAGGAATTATTTATGGATTAACAACACATGCAGGTGTACCATCAGAGTTAATTGAATGGCATGGACATAATGATTTTTATAAAGCAGTTAATAATTCAACAACAGCTTGGTTATATGGCGCAAGTGGTGTAAACTGTTCATTATTTGGTATTGGAGAAAGAACAGGAAACACCCCTCTTGAAGCGATGGTATTTGAATATGCACAACTTCGTGGTACGCTAGATGGTATGGATACAAGAGTTATCACAGAGCTTGCTGAGTATTTTGAAAAAGAAATTGGTTACAAGCAACCAATTCAAACACCATTTGTAGGTAGAAACTTTAATGTAACACGTGCAGGAATACATGCTGACGGATTATTAAAAAATGAAGAAATCTACAATATTTTCGATACAAAGAAATTCTTAAACAGACCACCATTAGTTGCAATTTCTAATACATCAGGTTTAGCAGGAATAGCATATTGGATTAATAATTATTATAATCTTTCTGACGAAAGAAAGGTTGACAAAAACAGTGAGCTTGTTAAAATGATAAAGGATTGGGTTGATTTACAATATGCACAGGGTAGAGTTACTGCATTAACAGATAATGAAATAGTTGTGCAAATAACAGATTGTTGTAAAAAACTCAATGTTGTTTTATAAAAAATAAGATGAGGTAAAGTATGACAAAAGATAATCATTCATTAAGTGCGAAAGTCTTTCATAAGATTCGTAAAGATATTCTTACAGGTAAATATGTAAGAAATGAAGAACTTAAAGAAAAAGCGATTGGCGATGAATTAGGCGTAAGTAGAACCCCAGTAAGAGAAGCGTTTCGTCAATTAGAGCTTGAAGGACTTATTTCAATCATTCCTAACAAAGGGGCATATGTTATAGGGTTATCTGAAAAAGATGTACATGATATTTATGAAATTCGTTCTTTATTAGAAGGGCTCTGTTCAAAATGGGCAGCTAAAAATATTACAGATGAGCAATTACAAGAATTAGAAGAAAATGTATATTTGACGGAATTCTATGCTCAAAGAGGAAATCAAGAACAGATGGTTGATTTAGATAATAAATTTCATGAAGTATTATATGATGCGTCAGGAAGTAGTGAATTAAGAAGAGTTTTGACAGAATATCATTTATATGTTCAGGAGGCTCGCTCAATTTCACTTTCTAACCCGGATCGTGTTCCTAAATTTATGACAGAACATAAAGCAATTGTGGAAGCATTAAAAGAACATGATTGTAAGAAAGCTGAAAAACTAGCTAAATTACATATGAAGAACACAATGTTAAATATGGATGAAATTGGTTGGGGAAATTTGGTATAATATATAAGAATCTTATTATACATTATGAAAATGTCGCTAAGAAATGATTATTATTAGCATTAATTTTAACAAAAAGGAGACTAAAAATGGAAAAGATTAAAATGACAACACCAATAGTTGAAATGGATGGAGATGAAATGACAAGAGTTCTTTGGACAATGATTAAAGATGAGTTAATCAATCCATTCGTTGATTTGAAGACTGATTATTATGATTTAGGCTTAGTAAATAGAAATGAAACAGAAGATCAGGTTACTATTGACGCTGCCAATGCAACAAAAAAATATAAAGTTGCAGTTAAATGTGCCACTATCACACCTAATGCCCAAAGGGTTGAAGAATACAAGCTCAAAAAAATGTGGAAAAGTCCTAATGGAACTATAAGAGCAATGCTAGATGGAACTGTTTTTAGAGCACCAATTGTTGTTAAGGGAATTGATCCAAATGTTAAGTCATGGAAAAAGCCAATTTCAATTGCTAGACATGCTTATGGTGATGTTTATAAAGCAACAGAGATGAAGGTTGCTGGTCCAGGAAAAGCTGAACTTGTTTTCACAGCAGAAGATGGAACAGTAACTAGAGAATTAATTCATGATTTTACTGGTGCAGGTGTAATTCAAGGTCAACATAACTGCCAGGATTCAATTGAAAATTTTGCTCGTAGTTGTTTCGAATTCGCATTAGATACTAAACAAGATTTATGGTTCTCAACTAAAGATACAATTTCAAAAAAATATGATCATACATTTAAAGATATTTTTGCTGAAATTTTTGAAAAAGACTATAAAGAGAAGTTTGAAAAAGCTAATATTACATATTTTTATACATTAATTGATGACGCAGTTGCTAGAGTAATGAAATCAGAGGGTGGATTTATTTGGGCATGTAAAAATTATGATGGAGATGTAATGAGTGATATGATTTCATCAGCATTTGGTTCACTTGCTATGATGACATCAGTATTAGTATCACCACATGGTTATTATGAGTATGAAGCTGCTCATGGAACAGTTCAAAGACATTATTACAGACATTTAGCAGGAGAAAAAACATCAACTAACTCTGTAGCAACAATTTTCGCATGGACTGGAGCTTTAAGAAAACGTGGTGAATTAGATGGAAACAATGATTTGGTTAAATTCGCTAATGCATTAGAAAAGGCTTGTATTGATACAATAGAATCTGGCAAAATGACTAAAGATTTAGCATTAATCACATCCATTGAAAATCCAACTGTATTAGACAGTGCCGAGTTTATTAATGAAATTAGAACAAATTTAGAGCAGAATTTATAAAATGTTAAAAATTTCACACATTGACAGTTTGACAAAAAGCACTTATAATTATTTTAGAACCTAAAATAATAAAGAAGGATTTTCTTCTTATAAAAGGTAAGCGATAGGAGGAAAAACAAAAAGTGACTAAAGAGATTTCACAGGCAGTTATAAAAAGAATGCCAAGGTATTATCGCTACTTAGGAGAATTGCTTGATGATAATGTTGAACGTATTTCATCAAGAGACTTGAGCAAGCGTATGAATGTTACTGCTTCACAGATTCGTCAAGACTTAAATAATTTTGGTGGATTTGGACAGCAGGGATACGGTTATAATGTTAAATTCTTATACGAAGTTATAGGAAGAATACTAGGATTAGATCAAACTCATAACATAATTGTAATTGGTGCAGGTAATTTAGGACAAGCATTAGCAAATTACGTTAAGTTTGAAAAATTTGGTTTTGTTATTACAGCATTATTTGACGTTGATCCTGAATTAGTTGGGACTAAAGTACGTAATATTCCAGTTCATAATATTGATGAATTAGACGAATTCTGCAAGGAAAATGATGTGGATATTGCTGCATTAACATTACCTAAGAGTAAAGCTGATACAGTAGCACATCATTTAGTTGATTTAGGTGTCGGAGCTATTTGGAACTTTGCTCATGTAGATCTTGATTTGAGGGAAGATGATGTCATAGTAGAAAATGTTCATTTGTCAGACAGTTTAATGAGATTGTCTTATAATATTGTGCAGAAAAAGTTTAACTAAGTTTGTTCATTATGTGTTTAACGTTTTTACCGATAAATATATAAAGGTATATTTAGTTGGAACGAATGAGGGCACTGTATGAAAAATGAAGAAGAATTTAAAAATGCATTACGCAATAAAGAAGTGCCACTTTTAGTCGTTGACCAAAAGTGGCACAGACTTTTTGCAATTCATGGAAAAACACAACAAATACAAGAGTTAGAAGATAATGTTAATGAATTGCTAAAAAAACAAGCTCATTTGAAAGATAATCATAAAAATTTAAAAAAAATAAAAAATCAGCTTATGAAAGATATAGTGGATAATATGGTTATGTCTACAAATGAAAGTGATTATGATGAAAAAGATAAGATTTTATCTGAAAATAAGCGTTTGATAACAGAAATAAATGAGAAACTAGAACAGTGTGAAGACGAATTAATAGAACTTCCGAAAAAGATAGCTAGAGCAAATGAAATCCTAATGATACAGAGCATGTCATATTGTTATGATAAAATGCATGTTAATTCAAATGAAGCTAATATGTTAGCGAAGAAGATAAAAGATATGCGCATTGAATTAAAAAAGAGTATTATAAAAAAACAAAACAGAGATATAAATAATCGTGAGATATATTCATATATGCATGATATTTTAGGACATGATATTATTGATTTGTTTGATATTCGAGATGAATATGAAAATAAAGATGAGTCTGAATAAAACTATTTTTTTTGGATTTTAGACTTTACAATTAATAAAAATTAATTAAAATGTTATTAGTGGTGTTTTTTATTCCATAACTATAGCTAGTGTAATTTTTTTGCTAGTTGATTATAATTCTATATTGTAGAGGATTGGTGTGCATTAATGAAGTATATTGTTAGTAGCGAAGAAATGAAGAGGTATGACAAGAATACAACTAAGGTTTACAATGTGCCAGAAATTGTACTTGTTGAGCAAGCCGCTGGTGCGATGGTTAATGAATTGTCTAATCTTTTTTCTAAGACAAATACTAAATTAAATATTGAAATAAATAAAAAACCGATACTTGTAGTATGTGGAATTGGAAATAACGGCGCTGATGGCGTTGCAGTTGCTCGATTACTTAATGAAAAAGGATATGAAGCTGTTGTCTGCATTATAACTGATAAACAAATAGAAAATTCTTCAGAATCATTTAGACTTGAATTAGGCATATACAAATCATATGGCTATAAAGTAAATGATGGGAGTCTAGTAGAGAGTCTATATTCAGATTATCAAAATGGTATACCATGTAAATATTCTGTCATAATAGATGGAATGTTTGGTGTTGGTTTATCAAGAGATATTGAAGGATTGTATTATGATGTTATAAAAAGATTAAATGTTTTAGAGGCTCTTAAAATCTCGATAGATATTCCATCTGGAATTGCATCGACAACGGGGGCAGTTTTGAATATTGCGTTTAAGGCAGATTATACGTATACATTTTCATTTAGTAAATTAGGGCATTTTTTATGGCCAGGAGTCGATTATTGTGGGAATGTTATTATTTGTGACATTGGAATTACCACTAAAAGCTTTTTAGATAGTCCACCTGAATTTAGATTCCTTGAAAAAAAAGACTTAGAACTTCTTCCTCAAAGAACTCGTAATACTAACAAAGGAAGCTATGGCAAGGTTCTAGTGATTGCAGGAAACAGGAATATGGCTGGAGCCGCTATTTTTTCAGCACTTGCAGCATACAAAATGGGGTGCGGACTAGTGAGAATATTCACAAATGAAATTAACAGGAATATAATACAAAGCGTATTACCAGAAGCTGTGTTGGTAACCTACACACAAACAGAAGAGATTGAAACTCTTTTGCAAGAAAATTTGTCATGGGCAGATTCAGTTGTGTTAGGGCCAGGACTTGGAGTTGGAGAGACTTCGAAAGAAATTGTAAAATTAGTTATTGCTAATACAGATTGCCCAACTGTTATAGATGCAGATGCCTTGAATATTATCTCATATAATGATGATATTAAGGAAATGATAAAAGAGGTTACAATCGTTCAAAATAAGATTTTTATTTTTACTCCTCATTTAGGGGAATTGTCGCGCCTTTTAAAGGTCGATATAAATGAAATTAAGGAAAATATTGTTAATTTTTCTAAAAAAGTTGCCGATGAATACAGAGTGATTTGTGTATCAAAAGATGCACATACAGTAATTTGTGATTCATGTGGTATTAATTATCTTAATTTATCTGGTTGTGAAGGCTTAGCTACAGCAGGAAGTGGAGATGTATTAACAGGAATTATTGCAAGTTTATTAGGACAGAAAATGGATCCTAATTTTGCAACTGCTTTGGGAGTTTATCTACATGGTTTAGCTGGCGAGTGTGCTAGTAGAGACACTACAGCGTCCGTAATGGCTAGAGACATTGCGAATGCTATAAAAATAATTTTAAAAGAAATCAGGTATTAAGAGATGAAATTAAATAAGAGAGTATATGCAACAATTGATTTAAATGCAGTTCTAGATAATTTAGAAGCGATGAAGAACAATTTAAAAGAGGGAACAAAAATTGTTGCAGTAGTAAAAACAGATGCTTATGGACATGGAGCACAAGAGATTGCAAAAACAGTAGAGGATCTTCCTTACATATGGGGATTTGCAGTTGCAACACTTGAGGAAGGAGAAATCCTTAGAAGAAATGGTGTTAAGAAGCCAATTTTGATTTTAGGAGTAACTTTCCCAGAAGAATTTGATCAGATAATTGAAAATGATATTCGTCCAGCAGTTTGTTCTTTTGAAATGGCAGAAAGAATTTCAAAAGAAGCTCAAAAATTAGGCAAAATAGCTAAAATACATATAAAAATTGACTCAGGAATGGGTAGAATTGGATTTGTAGTAAACGAAGATAACGCTGAGACAATTAGTCAGATTTCCAAGTTGCCAAATATTGAAATTGAAGGAATGTTCACTCATTTTGCCAGAGCTGATGAACTCTCAAAAGAACCAGCCTTTATTCAGATGAATTCATTTAAGAAAATGATTAAAATGGTTGAAGACAGAGGCGTTTCTATCAAATTAAAACATTGTTCTAATTCAGCTGGTATTGTTGAAATTCCAGAAGCAAATATGGATATGGTTAGGGCAGGAATTACATTGTATGGTTTATGGCCTTCTGAAGATGTAAAAAAGGATATTATTGATTTAAAACCAGTAATGTCATTACATAGTACAATTACTTTTATCAAAGATGTTGAAAAAGGATGTGCAATTAGTTATGGCGGAACATATGTTGCAGATTCTAAGAGAAAAATTGCAACTATACCAGTAGGATATGGCGATGGATATGCTAGAGGCCTTTCAAATAAAGGTTATGTTTTGATTCATGGTCAAAAAGCACCAATTTGTGGAAGAGTTTGTATGGATCAAATGATGGTTGATGTGACAGATATCAAGGATGTTAAAACATTTGATGAAGTAACATTGTTAGGAAAAGATGGTGATGAGCAAATAACTCTTGAAGAATTAGGAGATATTTCAGGTAGATTTAACTATGAATTTGCATGTCTAATCACAAGTAGAGTTGCAAGATATTATGTTAAAGATGGCAATGTTGTTTTTACAAGAGATGCTTATAAGTTATCAATAGATTAATTAATTTATTGATAGTATCATAATTTAGATTTATAGAAAAAGGTGGAAATTAAATGGATGATGGCGGGAGTCCCATTATTATAGCGATGGGGATAGTAATTATAATACTTGTATTTGTATTGATTGCGTTAGTTCTTTTGATGAAAGAAGAGATTAAGAAAAAAATTCAGAAAATAAAAGAAAGTCATTTTTCTTTAGATAATGATGTAACAGAGCAAGAAATATTATCTATGGTTAATGAAGGTCATGAACAGGGTGTTTTACATGAACAAGAAGCAGAAATGATTAATAATATTTTGGAATTTGATGAAAAAGAAGCAAAAGACATAATGACACATAGAGCTAATATTATTGCATTAGATGCGGAGATGTCATTTTGTGATGCAGTAGATATTATGAGCAAGACTTCTAAATCAAGATTTCCGGTTTATATTGATGATATAGATAATATTCTTGGCGTTTTGCATATAAAAGAAGCATTGGATTTTTATCATAGGAATGAAGTATTTAGATCATCTCTTAAGGATATTCCTAATCTTGTAAGTGATGTGAAATTTATTCCTGAAACAAGAAAAATCAATGTATTATTTAGAAAAATGCAGCTAGAAAAGATACATATGGTTGTTGTTGTCGATGAATATGGGCAGACATCTGGTATCGTAGCGATGGAAGATATTTTAGAAGAAATTGTTGGAAATATTGAAGATGAACATGATTTAGAAGAATGCCATATTGAAAGGATTTCAAAGGATTCTTATTTGATTGATGGTATGACACCGATAGAAGAGTTGAGTGGTATTTTGAATCTTCCATTAGAGGAGATTGGATTTGATACATTAAACGGAATGCTAGTGTCGTTAATTGATAAAATTCCTAATGATGGTGAAAAATTTACGGTTGATGCCTATGGATATAGATTTTGCGTAAATTTAATCAAAGATAAAACAATCAGGAAGGTTACGGTTACGAAAAACTCTAATGTCGCGTAATTGTTTGTTGCAAGATATTAAAAATAATGATAAAATTACATATTAGAGACTGCCTAGCATATAATATGCTCAGACATCATAGTGATACTCTTAGGTATTAATTTTAGCTAGGAAAAAATAGGTAGAAAAGAGGAAATATAATGTCAGGACATTCTAAGTTTGCTAATATCAAACATAAAAAAGAAAAAAATGATGCTGCAAAAGGAAAGATTTTTACAATTATTGGTAGAGAAATTGCTGTTGCAGTTAAAGAGGGTGGTCCAGACCCAAATAACAACTATAAATTAGCTCAGATTATCCAAAAAGCTAAGGCTAATAATATGCCTAACGATACAATTGAAAGAGGTATTAAAAAGGCTTCAGGAGATGCCAATTCAGCTAATTACGAATATTGTACATATGAAGGCTACGGCCCAAGTGGTACAGCTATTATTGTAAAATGTTTAACAGATAATAAGAATCGTACAGCTGCTGATGTTCGTAATGCTTTCACAAAAGGCCAAGGAAGTGTTGGAACACAGGGATGCGTATCTTATATGTTTGACGAGAAAGGTCAGATTTTAATTGATAAAGAAGAATGCGATATGGATGCGGATGATTTAATGATGCAGGCGTTAGATGCAGGTGCAGAAGATTTTAGCGAAGAAGAAGATAGCTTTGAAATTACAACTGCTCCAGCAGATTTTGATGCGGTTAATAATGCATTAAAAGAAGCAGGTGTAAAGATGGCTTCAGCAGAAGTAACAATGATTCCACAGACATATGTTACATTAACGGATGAAGCTGATTTAAACAATATTCAAAGAATTTTTGATTTATTAGATGAATCAGATGATGTACAGGAAGTATATCACAACTTTAGAGAAGAGTAATTAGTAATTTAACAATTACTTCATGTTGACTAGCTCTAGAAATTTAACAGACATAGTATCATAGAATGATTATTTGTGTTGTAGTTAGGTTTCTAGAGCTCTTTTTTTAAGGAGGTATAAATAATGGCTTGGTATGATGAAACAAATTTTTATCACATTTATCCACTTGGTTTGTGTGGAGCTCCAAAAGAAAACAAATATGATGGAGTAGAACATAATCTAAAAAAACTGGATCCATGGATTAATCATATTAAAAACCTTGGATGTAATGGAATCTATATTGGTCCTTTGTTTGAATCTGTAGGACATGGATATGAAACAACAGATTATAAAAAATTAGATTCAAGGCTAGGTGATAATGATGATTTAAAGGCGTTTGTGAAGAAATGTCACGACAATGATATAAAAGTTGTTTTTGATGGAGTATTCAATCATACCGGAAGAGATTTCTTTGCTTTTAAAGATTTAAAAGAAAATAGAGAAAACTCAAGATACAAAGATTGGTATTGTAATGTGAATTTTTGGGGAAATAATGAATATAATGATGGTTTTTCTTATGACAATTGGGGAGGCTATAATTTATTAGTTAAGTTAAATCAATGGAATCCAGAAGTTCGAGATTATATTTGTGATGTGATTAGATTTTGGGTTAAGGAGTTTGATATTGATGGAATTAGATTAGATGCAGCAGATGTTTTAGATTTTGAATTTATGAAATGTTTGAGAAATCTTGCTAATGAAATAAAAGAAGACTTTTGGTTAATGGGTGAGGTTATTCATGGCGATTATACAAGATGGGTTAATAATGATACATTGCATGCTGTAACAAATTATGTTATGCACAAAGCATTATATTCAGGACATAATGATCATAACTATTTTGAAATTGCGCATACTCAAAAACGTTTAAATGATATGTCGCAGAATAATCCATTAAGACTCAGATTATATAATTTTGTGGATAATCATGATGTTGAGAGAATTTATAATAAATTAAATAATAAAGCACATTTGGTTTTGGTACATATTCTTTTATATACGTTGCCTGGAGTACCATCAATTTATTATGGGTCAGAGTTTGGAATAGAAGGCAAAAAAGAGCGTGGTTCAGATGATAGCTTAAGACCTGTATTAAACCTAGAAGATTTTAAGGATTATATGGATAATAATGTTTTAACGAAAAGCATTAAGATGCTAGGCGAGGCAAGAAAAGAGTCTAAGGCCCTTAATTATGGCATATATAGAGAATTATTGTTGACTAATAGACAATATGCATATGCAAGAACATTAAATCCAGATAGCATGTATTATGATGGTAAACCGGAAGAAGAAAGAATTTATGATAACGTAGTTATAACTTTAAACAATGATGATAACCCAGCTTGTTTAAATGTTCCATCAGATGGTTTTGGAAAATATAAAGGTGTTCTGTCTGGAAGCGAAATCAATGCAGATAATGGCAGATTAAATGTTAATCTTGAGGCTAATTCAGGTGAAGTGTGGTTGCCAGTTAGATGATACTATCTTGTAGTAACTTAAATATTTTGTGATGTAAAGCGTCATTAAAAATGAAGATATAATAAGAGTTAATAAAAAAGAGGAGTTATAAAAATATGTAGATAAAAAACATCGCCTAGATAATTGAATTATCTAGGTGGTGTTTTTAGACTGAATATTTCTTATAAAACTCTTCTTTTGTGAGAGGCTTTGAAAAAAGATAGCCTTGAAAATTTGTGACATATATTTTTCTCAAAAAATCCATTATTTCGGGTGTTTCAATACCTTCGATACATAAGTCGAACTCAAATTCCTTACAAAGCTTAGAAATTGAATTGACTATGATTTTATCAGATTTTGAAGTTAAAATGTTTTTTACAAAATCACGGTCGATTTTTATAATATCTATTTTTATATTTTTTAAAACATTAAAAGACGAAAAACCTGTTCCAAAATCATCAAGGGCAAATTTAATATTTTGCTTGCTTAAAACTTCGGTAAAATTCCTTAATAAATCAGTGTCAAGTAAACGACATCTTTCAGTTATTTCGAGACATAGATTTTTTTTAGGAAAGTTAGTTTGCGATATTATTTTTTCTATATTTTCAACAAAATCATTTTTTTCAAGTTGAGTATAAGATAGGTTTATATTTACCTCTAAATCAGGATAATCTAAAAGAAGGGGTTGCATATCTGACATTGCTGTTTTTAAAATCCAATCACCTAATTGCGAAAAAGATGAATCCTTTTCAAGTATAGGAATAAAGTTATTAGGTGGAACGAGTCCGTATTTATCATTTTTCCAACGAACTAATGCTTCTACACCAGTTAATTTTGTTGTTTTTGAATCTACAATTGGCTGATAACAAAGAAAAAAACCTTTAAAATTATCTGCAATACTGTTGCGAATAGTATTGAGCTGCTCAAGACGCTCATTAATGTTGGAATTTAAATCATCCTTAAAAATTACAAAATCGCCTTGTCTTAAGTGAATTGATTCATGATATGAATCTTTCAAACAAGTATAAACGGTGTGTGCACCAACAGTTTTCGAACTTACGTATAAACAACTTCCACCTATAAACAAAGGAAGTTTGAGTTTACCAACATATATACCGTTGCGAAGAGTAACTTGCATTTTTTCATAAATATCAGTTATGTCCTGTATGGTATGATCTTTTGATAAAACAATAAATTTAGTTCCTTCCATTCTGTATATGTGGTCAATATTATCAAATGTTTTTTCAATATATTCTGAAAAAGTTCTTAATATTTGATTACCAACATCATAGCCATAAATATTATTTAAATCAGCAAAATTGCTAATTCCAAATAAACTTACTGTGTATCCATACAGCGAAGAATTTCTGAAATTATCAAAAAAACAATACAAATTGTTTAAACTTGTAATAGAATCTATATTGCTTTTATAGCTATAATTTGTTATAGTTCCAGCAAAATACGCTGGCTCATTATTTTCATCATTAAAAACAATACCACGACAGCTACATAAAACATATAATCCGTCTTTGTTTTTTGCACGATATTTCATGTTATGATTTCGTGAAGTACCATTAAAAATGGAGTCAATTTCCTGGTGATATTTTTTTCGATCGTTCGGATGAATATGTTTTTCCCAAATAGAACCAGCATTGTACATATACTCATTAGGTAAGCCAAAAAAATCTACAGCATCTTTAGACCATCTTGAAAAATCTTCTTTAATATTGCATAAATAAACATAGCTTCCCTCAGCTGTTATAGAAAAAACCTCAAAAAGTTTTGAAAGCATATTATCTTTTTGATAAGTTGTGATTAATGATTCTGAGTTACTATCTGAAAAAGTTTTCATCATATACTTGTTTCCTCGCAATAGAATAATCATAATAGTTACATTTAATCTTTATTTGTATCGACAAAAACTACTTGACAATTTAGCTGATTTATTCCTATGATATCTAGTGAGTGTTTCTACACAAATATTTAGAAAAGGAGATTATAAAATGACTCGAATAGGTATTGTAGGATACGGAAATTTAGGAAGAGGAGTTGAAATTGCTACCAAAGAAGCTGATGACATGGAATTAGTAGCAGTTTTTACTAGAAGGGATCCACAGAATGTAAGTATCATTTCTAAAGATGTTCCTGTATTAAAAGTTGATGATGTGGAGGAATGGAAAGATAAAATTGATGTTATGATTTTATGTGGTGGAAGCGCAACTGATTTGCCAGTTCAAACTCCAAAATTTGCTCAAATGTTTAATGTTATTGATAGCTTTGATACACACGCTAGAATACCAGAACATTTCGCAAATGTAGATAAATCAGCAAAAGATAACAATAAAGTGGCAATTATTTCTGTAGGTTGGGATCCAGGAATGTTTTCGCTTAATAGAGTTTATGCTAATGCTATTTTACCAAATGGTAAAGATTATACTTTCTGGGGCAAAGGAGTAAGTCAGGGACATTCAGATGCTATTAGACGTATTAAAGGTGTTAAAAATGCTAAACAATATACAATTCCTGTAGAGGATGCTTTAGAAGCTGTAAGAAGTGGTAAAAACCCAGAACTTACAACACGTCAAAAACATACTAGAGAATGTTTTGTTGTATTAGAAGAAGGTGCAGATGCAAAATTTGTTGAAAATGAAATTAAAACAATGCCTAATTATTTTGATGAATATAATACAACAGTTCATTTTATTTCAGAGGAAGAATTATTAAAAAATCATAGTGGAATGGCTCATGGAGGTGTTGTATTCCGTTCAGGAAGTACTGGTTTAAACCACGAAAATAAACATATTATAGAGTATAGTCTTAAACTTGATTCAAATCCTGAATTTACAACAAGTGTATTAGTCGCTTATGCAAGAGCGGCACATAGATTAGCAAATGAGGGTTCATTTGGATGTAAGACCGTATTAGATATTGCTCCATCATATTTATGCAATATGTCAGGAGACGAATTAAGAGCACACTTATTGTAGAAGAGGGTAATAAAGTGAAAAAGATTTTTGTAGTTTTGGTTGCGTCTGTTTTATGTTTTGCAGTTGTTTGCGGAACAGTATTTTTCTTTAATAAATCAAAATCAAGTGCAAATGGAAAAACAGAAACAGCTAGTCATTTAACTAAAAAACAAAATAAAACAAATAAAAAAGTAAATAAAATTGAATACAAAGAAACTAAAAATACAAAAGATATTACAAATCCAGAGGTTATAAGTACTAATGGAATTGTAGTTGATTTAAACACTAATACAATTGTTGCTAAAAAAAATGATAAGCAGGTTATGTGTCCGGCATCAATGACTAAAATTTTAACTGTTTTAGTTGCTTGTGAAAAAGTAAAAAATCTAGATGACAAAATAACAATTACTAGAGATATGATTGACTTTGTCTATGCTCATGGTTGTAGTACAGTAGGATTTGTTGAAGGAGAACAGATAACAGTTAAAGATGCTTTATATGGAACAATATTACCGTCCGGAGCTGATGCAGCATTAGCATTGGCAAAATATGTTGCTGGATCACATGAAAATTTTGTGAAATTAATGAACAAGAAACTCGATGAAATGGGTTTATCTAAAACTGCTCATTTTACAAACTGTATTGGCTTATATGATGATAATCACAAGTGTAGTATGTATGATATGGCAATAATTCTTAATAATGCTTTAAATAATAAGTTTTGCAAGAAAATCATATCAACACATACATATACAACTTCAAAGACTCCACAGCATCCTGATGGCTGTATTATATCAAACTGGTTTTTAAGAAGAATAGAAGATAAGAAAATGCCAGGAACTGTAATTTGCGCAAAAACAGGATTTGTAAATCAATCAGGTTCATGTGCTGCAAGTTATTTTGAAAGTAAAGATAAAAAACATAAATATATTTGTGTAACGGCTGGTTCAAATAGTTCGTGGAGATGTATTTATGATCAGGTGGCAATTTATAATGAATTTGCAACTAAATAAAAATGATAAAATTAACTAAACATGTAAAATAGTAAAAATATAAATAAAAAATAAATAAAGAATAATGATTTTTCAAGGTAGATTTTTTATGAATTTACCTTGTTTTTTTAAAAAAATATAGAAAATATGGAACAAAATTTAGTAAAATAATATTTTTGAAAGTTAGAAAATAATATATAATAATCATAATAGTTAGACAATATCTCGAAAATATAAATTATATTTATAGTAAGTATTACTCGGCGTTATAATTGTAAAAAAATTTTACTATTACTTTAAATTATAACAGTTTAACCTATTGACAAATTAAAGTTATAGGTCTATGATTTGTTTGTGTGAGTGAATAATAAAAATGGAAGGTTGTTTTATATGAGAAAACAAGTATTATCACTTTTAGTTGAAAATAATCCAGGAGTAACAAGTAGAATCTCAGGGTTGTTTAGTAGAAGAGGATATAATATTGATAGTTTTTCATCTGGAGTAACAGCCGATCCTAGATATACTAGGATAACGATTGTTGCAAGTGGTGAGGAGCCAATATTAGAACAAATTGAAAAACAGCTTGCGAAGCTTGAAGATGTACTTGATATTAAGATTTTGAAACCATCTTCATCTGTTACAAGGGAACTTGTTTTAATCAAAGTTCGAGTGACAGCGGAGCAGAGACAAAATTTGATCAGTATTACAAATGTTTTTCAAGGAAAAATAGTAGATGTTACCTTAGATTCAATGATTATTGAATTAACAGGCAAGAAAAGAAAGTTAAGTGCTTTCTTAGATTTACTAGAAGGATATGAAATATTAGAACTTGCAAGAACTGGTATAACAGGTCTTACTAGAGGTTCTGGAGATGTTGTTTTTTTGGATTAGGAATTAAATATTAGGAGGAATATGAAAATGTCAGAAGCAAGAATGTTTTATGAAGAAGATTGTAATGTATCACTACTAGAGGGTAAGAAAATAGCCGTTATTGGTTATGGTAGTCAGGGTCATGCACATGCACTTAACCTTAAAGAATCTGGTTGTGATGTAATTGTTGGTTTATATGAAGGATCTAAATCAAAAGCTAAAGCAGAAGCACAAGGATTAACAGTATATAACACAGCAGAAGCAGCTAAATTAGCTGATATCATCATGATTCTTATCAACGATGAAAAACAAGCTGATATGTATAAAAAAGATATCGAGCCAAATCTTGAGCCAGGTAATATGTTAATGTTTGCTCATGGTTTCAATATTCACTTTGGTTGTATCGAACCACCAAAAGATGTTGATGTAACAATGATAGCACCTAAAGCACCAGGTCACACAGTTCGTTCTGAGTACTTAGAAGGAAAAGGAACACCTTGTTTAGTAGCTGTATATCAGGATGCTACAGGTAAAGCTTTAGATTTAGCATTAGCTTATGGTGCTGGAATCGGTGGCGCAAGAGCTGGTTTATTAGAGACAACATTCAGAACAGAAACAGAAACTGATTTATTTGGTGAGCAGGCAGTACTTTGTGGTGGTGTTTGTGCATTAATGCAGGCTGGTTTCGAAACACTTGTAGAAGCTGGATATGATCCAAGAAATGCATACTTCGAATGTGTACACGAAATGAAATTAATCGTAGATTTAATCTACCAATCAGGATTTGCAGGAATGAGATATTCAATCTCAAATACAGCTGAATACGGTGATTACATCACAGGTCCTAAGATTGTAACAGATGAGACAAAGAAGGCTATGAAACAGATCTTATCAGATATCCAAGATGGTTCATTCGCTAAAGAATTCTTATTAGATATGTCACCAGCAGGACGCCAGGTACACTTCAAAGCTATGAGAAAATTAGCTGCTGAGCACCCAACAGAAACTGTAGGTGAAGAAATTCGTAAATTATATAGTTGGAATGATGACGGATCAAAATTAATCAACAACTAATCTAGTAAAAGTGATTATAGTATAAATTTATCTATATGGTTGAAATAATATAGATAGGAGACAGAGCAGGTTTATGCAACTTGCTCTGTTTTTTTTATGCTATAAAATAGATGCTTGATAATAGTTGATAAAAAATAATTGACAATTGTTAAAAAGATATGATATCATACACAAAGTTAGTCTATCCTAAAAGACAATAGGATGATAAAACTAATTAAATAAATACTTCGGAGGTTATAAATGTGAAAGTATATTTTAAAAGAACACTATTAGTTTTATTATTATTGTTTGCGGGAATTCTAATTATTTGTCTATATTATAACAAGATAGAAAGTAATAGAATTCCTAAAAAAATAAATGATAGCTTAAAAACAGAAAAGGTCAACAATGATGATAAACAATCAATAGAGGTTTATGCAATGGATACATATATGACTTTGTATGCGTATGGATCGAATGCTAAAGCTGCTCTTATGGAATCTAAGAAAAAAATTTTGCAATTAGATTCGCTTTTTAATACAACTAACTCAGAAAGTGAAATATATCAGTTGAATTGTGATAAGAAAATTATAGCTTCCAAGGATGTTATAGAGATTTTAAAGGAAGCAAAAAAAATAAGTGACCTAACTGATGGAAAACTTGATTTGTCAGTTTATCCAATAGTTGAAGAATGGGGATTTATTAATAAAAAGTTTTGTATTCCAACTGATAATAGACTAGAAGAGCTTAAAAAAAATGTATCTTATAAAAAAATCTTTATAAATGAAAAGACCTCAGAAGTAAGGCTTGATAATAAATCAATGAAAATAGATTTAGGTGCGGTTGCCAAAGGATATACATCTAAAATGATTATGAAGATTTTTAAAAAGCATCATATAAAGAGTGGTTTGGTCAGCCTTGGGGGAAATGTACAAATATATGGTAAAAAACCGGATAATAGTCTTTTTAAAATTGGGATAGCCAATCCTGAAAAAAAAGCTACGAATTATCTTGGCGTTTATCAGGGAAAGGACAAAGCAGTTATAACTTCAGGATCGTATGAGAGATATTTTGAAAAAAATAATAAAATTTATCATCATATTATAGATCCAGCAACTGCTAAACCGGCAGAAAGTGGAATAGTTTCAATGACTATCATTGCTGACGATGGAACATTAGCTGATGGACTTTCTACATCATGTTTTATTTTGGGAAAAGATAAAACACTCCAATTGTGGAGAAATAATAAAGAAAAGTTTGATTTTATTTTGCAGACAGCAGATAAAAAAATATATATTTCAAAAAATCTAGAGTCTTATTTTAATTCTGAAAATAATTATGAGATAATAGAATAGGAGAGAGTAAAAGTGAAAAAGAAGATTCGTATTATTTTACAGATATGCCCTGTTTTATTATTAGGTATATTTGTGTGGCTAGGTCCTACTACAAAAGGGGAGAAAACACAATATCAAAAAAAATATGAAAAAATTGAATCCTCTAAAAAAGGAGAAAATCTTGAGTTGGTTAAAGAAGTTGCACAAGAAGCTAATACAAAGTATAAAGATGGTGTTTTTCAGGGAAGTGCTAAGGGATATTCAGGAACAGTTACTGTTGAAGTAGAAATAAAGAATTCGAAGATTACTTCAATTAAAGTATTAAGGAACAGCGATACACCTAGTTTCTTTGGTCAAGCAAAAAGTAAAGTGATAGATGCAATTATTTCTGCACAGAATACAAAAGTAGATGTAGTTACTGGGGCTACATATAGTTCGAAAGGCATAATAAACGCAGTTCGTAATGCTTTGATTAAAGCGGCTGTTGATCCTAATTCTGTGGAAGCAGCAGAGAACAACTCTAATGAAAACAAAAAGGAGAGTGCAAATAATAAAGAAACAGTTTTAGGTCAAAAAAATGCTACTGCATCTGTCGAGATACCTAAAGATTATGTAGGAAAATTTCCGTATGAGGATGGTGAATACATTGGAAAAGCAAAAGGTTTTGGAGGTAATATTACAGTCGCAGTTGTTATAAAGCAAGAGGCAATTGAAAAAATTAGAATTATTCAAAATGAGGCTGATAATGAACCTTATTTTGGAAAAGCAAAGACAGTATTGAATAGTATTTTGTCATCACAAAACGTTGAGGTAGATGTTGTCAGCGGGGCTACATATAGCTCAAAAGGCATAATAAATGCAGTAAAAAATGCTTTGAAAACGGCAACAATTAAGAAGAAGAATAATGCTAATCAAACTGTACAACAGGCACCAATAGAGCAGCAACCTGTTCCTAAGTATAAAGATGGTGTATACGAAGCTATAGTTGCATGTGATCCAGGAAACAGTAGACACTTTAAAAAATATGATTTACATGTGAAAGTTGAAATTAAAGATGGAAAAATAACAGATATTTCTGAAATCTATGGAACAGGAAGAGACTACATTGCTGCAAATTTGAAGTTTATTAATAAAGCAGCATATGGTGCAGATGGGCAAAAAGGTATTATCGATCAGATTTCTGAAATAGATACACTTGATAAAGTTAATCGTGAAAATATCGATAAAGTGTCACGCGCAACATTTTCGTCTAATTCTATTATTGAAGCGATTGAAAAGTGTTTAGAACAGGCAAAGGAGAGCTAATAAGAAAGAGTAGGGTATTATGAAAAAAAAGATTGTTTTAAAAGGAATAAAAGCGACTTTACTAGTAGTAAGCTATGGAGTTGTTTTATATGTTGCTAATTACAAATTTGATAATAGGCATATTGACTACGTTACTAAAACAGAAGTAGTAAGTGCTAAGAGAATAAATAATAAAGAGAAAACGGTTTATTATAAAAATCAGAAAGATGTAGGGAATAATTCTATAAAAGAATGCATTGGCGAAGGAAAAGGCTTTGGCGGAACAATTAAAGTTAAGCTTTTAATTAATACGTCTGATTTAAGCATAGAAAAGATGAATGTTTTAGAGCATTCAAAGGAAGATGATTCCTATTTTACAATGGCTGATTCTTCAATATCTAGGCAAATAGTTGGGAAAAGATTAGAAAATATAGAAGATAATATTTCTGCTGTCAGTGGAGCGACATATAGTTCTAGAGGAATTATTGAAGCTGTTAAAGATGCAAAAAAGAAGTATTATTCAAATCATTAATGAAAGGATTTGGCGTATTAATTGCTTTTAATAAGCTTTTTAAATCGCATTATAAGTATGATTAAAGAAGGATTGAATAACAATTTAAACAATAAATTGAAAAGAAATTTAAAAAAGAATAAAACAGAAATAATTAGATTTATTATACAAATATTATTTTTTATCATAGCACCAAGTGCATTTAATGTCGCTTTTAATGGAATAAAATATGTATTTATTCAAGTAGGATTAGGAGAAAAAATACAGTTAACGACATTTGTTACAGGACTTTTGGCACTTTTGATTTACACTTGTATTTTAGGCAGATTCTTTTGTGGGTTTGCTTGCGCATTTGGAAGCGTTAGCGATTGGATTTATTTAATAAGTCAAAAAACACAAAAATTAATAAAACATAGAATTAACCTTATTCCGAATCAAGGGGTAAAAGTAGTTGCCCAAATTGTTGAATATGTAAAATATTTTATTTTATTTGGGATATTAATTCTATGTTACGAGGGAAGGTGGAATAGTCTATCTTCTTTTAGCCCATGGGAGATGTTTGCACGCTTAAGGGCAGGCGAGTTTGGTATAAATGCTAATAAAATAGCAATTATTATATTAATATGTATTTTTATTGCGACAGCATTTATTGAGAGATTTTTCTGTAGATTTTTGTGTCCTATGGGAGCAGTGTTTTCATTAATACCGGTTTTACCGATTTTTAATATTTTTAGAAATAAAGGGAATTGTATTAATGGATGTAGTGCGTGTAGTAAGAGGTGCCCTATGCAAATAGATTTACCAGATGATGATTCTGGTGATTATGATGAAAATTGTATTCAATGTTTGAAGTGTTTTTCAATATGTCCAAAAGAAAACAACCATGCACAGATAAAAACTATAAGAGGAAATGAATTCTGGTTGATTGTAATAAAAGTCTTGATTTTAGGTTTGGTTATGTTGTTCGTTAAAATAATTTAAAAGGAGTTTTTATGAAAAAATTACTAAAAAATTGTATAGATTGTTCTAAGCAAAAGACAATAACAAAAAGTAGAAGTTATGCAATATTCATTTTATTTGGCAGTTTATTACTTTTGATAATGAATGTGTTAGTGTTTGATTATATAAAAGAAATCTATGCTTCCGCTGAGAATGCATCTGTTCCACTAGTTTTTCAATCTTCGATGAATTATGGTGGAAATAAGGATGATTCTTTTAAGGGTATTGCAAATACAAAAGATGGAGGTTTTGTAGCTGTAGGATATTCTTTAGGCGCAAGTGAAAACCCTAGTTGGAATCATAATGGAAATGCAAAATCTGTTATAGATGATCCAATAGTTGTGAAATTTGATAAAAATCATAATGTAGAGTGGACAAAAAACTATGGGACTGAGTTTAATGATATTTTTTTTGATGTTGCAGTTACAACATCGGGAGATATCATAGCAGTTGGAAAAAGTAAATCAAAAGGCTTTATTGTGAGAATAAATCCTAGTAATCCGGATGATTATAAAAAAATAACGACAGATGGACTCGGAGGTGCATCATTTGAAAAAGTTGTTGCGACAAAAGATGGAGGTTATGCTGTAGTTGGTTGGAGTGCAGAAAGAAACAGTTCAATGTTTCGAGAAAGAAATAGCATTATATCGAGAGATGCTGTTATTGTTAAATGTGATAATAACAATAATATTCAATTTGCAAAATGCTTCAATTATGGGAAAAATCTTGGATTAAAAGAATTGAAAAAAGCTGATTTTTTTGGCGTGGCAGAAGATAATAATGGTGATTTAATTGCAGTCGGAGATTTTCAAGTGGCCGCAAATTTGTATAATTCTCAGATATATAAAATTGATGGAAAAAATGGCAAAGAATTATGGAGCAAATCTGTAGGAAGTAAATTAAAAGAAAAACCGAATGATAAAGTTGATTACCATACAAGTTCTTTTAGTGATGTTGAAGTTTTAAAAGATGGAAGTTATCTTGTAATAGGTACTGCAAAAAATGATGCAACTACAGAGGAAAACTGGACTACAAGAGGCGTAGTTGATTCTATAGTTATTAGATATTCAAGCAGTGGTAAATTGTTGAAAACTAATATTGTTGGTGGAATTGGTAGAAGTATCAATCTTAACGGTATTTTACCAACAGATGATGGCGGTTATTTAGTGTATGGTTCCGAGGACGGAAAAATTCTAGAGAGTGATGCAAATGAAAACGGCTTCACTTGGGATAATAATGGTGCTACAGATATGCTATTTATTAAATATAATAGCAATAATGCTGTGAGTTGGTCAAAAAACTATGGTGGAGAAAATGCAGATTATGTAAATGATGTTATTAAGACTTCCGATGGCGGAATAACTATTGTAGGAGAATCTACCGGTCCAAGCAATAGGCGTGCTCCAATTTGGAAGAACAATGGAAAAGTAGATGCTTTAGTTTTAGCAACTAATAAATATAAAGCAGCTGAAACTGTAGCAGAAAAAGAAGATAAAAATGTTGTTTATGAAGATGGGGAGTTTGTTGATTTGGCTAATGGTTATGATGGAGATATTAAGGTTAAGCTAACTATTGAAGGTGGTAAAATAAGCAGGCTTGAAGAAGTATCACAACAGGAAACTAAAAGCTATTATAACCGTGCTAAAGTTGTCTACGAAAGAATTATAAATGCAAATTCTGTTAATGTAGACGGTGTTACCGGAGCAACACTGTCTTCAAATGGTATAAAAAATGCAACAAAAAAAGCTTTATCACAGTCTGCAGCAAAAAAAGTTGTAAATGAGATTGAAAAATTAAATCAGAATAGTGCTACTTATGAAGCAGATAAAAATAGAGTAAAAGAAATGTATAATAATTTGGGGGATTATAGTAGAAAATTCGTTACAAATGCGGATAAGCTAAATGTAACACCTAAAAATCAACCTGAGACCAGTAATGAACAAAGCAATCAGGAAAGTAATAGTCAATTGCAAGCTGATGTTATACAAAAAGATAATTCAAGAACTGTAAAAACAGCTAACAAAAGCAATAATAAATCTTTTAAGGATAAAGACACCTATATTCGTTTACAAAATGAAAGTTATAAATATATAGGATGGAGTTCTTTTAGGGATAATAAACTTACAGGAAAAGGTACTACAATTGCTATTATTGATAGTGGACTTGTCGGAAGTTGTGAAGATATTGATTATTCAAAAATAACAAAAAGGGTTGATTTTACAGGAAATAAAGAAATAGAAACTGACCAGATTGGTCATGGTACAGCTGTTACAGGAATTATTCAAGCTAAAAGTGATAATAAAAAAGGTGTTTCTGGAATTTTAAGTGAAGCTAATATTCTGGAATTAAAAGTTGAGGGCTCTAAAAATAGAAGTGATGATATAGCAAAAGCTATTAGGTATGCAGCTGATACTAAAGCTGATGTAATAAATATTAGTATTGGAGTGGATGTCGATAAAAAAGATTTAAAAGAAGCCATTGAATATGCAGCAAGTAAAAACATTATTATTATTGCTGCGGCAGGAAATGATGGTACAAAGGCGTATAAATATCCGGCAGCTTATCCTCAAGTAATTGGTGTTGGAGCAGTAGATAGTACCAATACAGTTAGAGCATCATCTCAAAAAAATGATAGCGTATTCGTTGTAGCACCAGGTGATAATGTTGTTGTTCTTGATTTGAGTAGAAAATCTAAATGTAAGATTTCATCGGGAACATCATTTTCAGCACCAATTGTATCATCCATGGCAGTAGTAGCAAAATCTCAAAATCATGATATAACTGATGAACAGTTTAGACAAGACCTTATAAAAACATCAACGGATTGTGGCATTCCGGGATATGATTTTGAATATGGATATGGTGTAGTTAATATAAAGAAATTTGCGTCTTTATATAAAAAAACAGGGATTGGTTCAAAAAACACTAAAGCTAATAAGAATAGTAAAAATACAACTAAAACTGAAAACAATAAAAATATCGAATCAAATTCTTCAAAAGCGAAAGATAGTGTTGAATTTGGTAAGGATAGCAGCAAAGAGAACAATAAACAAAACTATGGCATAAATAGCAAAGAAAATGACAGCAGCGATAAAGATAAGAAAGATGAGAATGAAAGGAAATCAAAAGATTCAAGTAAATCGCATCAGTCATTTATTGAAAAAACATTAAAAATTACTACGATTCCAAAGTATGTAAATCCTAAATTCAGTAAGAAAATATTGAAAATAGGAACAATAGTGATAGGTATATTATTAAGTGTAAGTTTTATATTTGTTTTTTCTAAAAAATTCTTGACAAAAATTAAATAAATGTTTAATATTATTAATGATTATTAATTTTATAGGTACAGCATTGAATAGGAATAGTAGAAGGGTACATTTTTTAAGAGAGTTGTCGTTTGGTGCAAGACAATAGTTGTTAACTTTGAACTCGCCTAGGAGCTCTTTCCTTGAAATAATAGTAGGGGAAAGCGGGTATTCTACGTTATAAGAATTTGAGTGCATATCTTTTTGATATGAATTAGAGTGGTACCACGGAGATTAGATTACTTCGCCTCTTACATTATTATGTGAGGGGCGTTTTTTAATATGTGTTTTTACACAAATCAAGGAGGAAGAAATGTCAGAAGTATATAATCATAAGGTTGTAGAAAAAAAATGGCAAGATATTTGGGATGATGAGAAAGCATTTGCAGCTACAAATGATTATTCTAAACCTAAATACTATGCTTTAGTTGAATTCCCTTATCCATCAGGACAGGGACTTCATGTGGGTCATCCAAGACCATATACAGCACTTGATATAGTTGCTAGAAAGAGAAGAATGCAAGGATATAATGTTTTATATCCAATGGGATGGGATGCTTTCGGTTTACCAACTGAAAACTACGCTATTAAAAATAAAATTCATCCTAAAATTGTTACAGAACAAAATATTAAGCATTTTAAACACCAATTACATTCATTAGGTTATTCTTTTGATTGGGATCGTGAAATTGATACAACAGATCCAAATTATTATAAATGGACACAATGGATTTTTCTAAAATTATTCAAAGAAGGTCTTGCATACAAAAAAGAAATGCCAATTAACTGGTGCCCATCATGTAAAGTTGGTTTAGCTAACGAAGAAGTTGTAGGTGGAGCTTGCGAAAGATGTGGCACACCTGTAGTAAGAAAAGTTAAAAGTGAATGGATGCTTAAAATCACAGAGTATGCTGATAAACTTATTCAAGGCTTAGAGGACGTTGATTACATCGAAAGAGTAAAGACTTCACAGAGAAACTGGATCGGACGTTCAAAAGGAGCAGAAGTTGATTTTTCAATCAAAGGTAAAGAAGATAAATTAAGAATTTACACAACACGTTGTGATACATTATTTGGTGCAACATATATGGTAGTTTCACCAGAACATCCATATTTAGATAAATACAAAGCAGATATCAAAAACTGGGATGAAATCGAAGCTTATAGAGAGCAAGCTTCTAAAAAATCTGATTTTGAGCGTGCTGAACTTGCAAAAGATAAAACGGGTGTCGCAGTAGATGGTTTAGTTGCAGTTAATCCTGTAAGTGGAAAAGAGATTCCAATCTGGGTATCTGATTATGTATTAATGAGCTATGGTACAGGTGCTATTATGGCTGTTCCTGCGCATGATCAAAGAGACTGGGATTTTGCTAAGAAATTCAATTTACCAATTGTACAGGTTGTTTCAAAAGATGGTGAAGCTGTTGATATAGAAAAAGAAGCATTTACTGATGTTGCAACAGGTGTAATGATTAATTCTGACTTCTTAAATGGTCTTTCAGTTAAAGATGCCAAAGAAAAAATGATTGAATTTTTAAATGAACATAAAATTGGTGAAGCAAAGGTAAATTATAAGTTACGTGACTGGGTATTCTCACGTCAACGTTATTGGGGTGAACCAATTCCTGTTGTACATTGTGAAAAATGTGGATATGTACCTCTAGATGAGAAAGACCTTCCATTATTATTACCAGAAGTAGAGAGTTATATGCCTACTGACAATGGAGAGTCTCCACTTGCGGCAATGACAGATTGGGTTAATACAACATGTCCATGTTGTGGAGGACCTGCTAAACGTGAAACAGATACAATGCCACAATGGGCTGGTTCATCATGGTATTTCTTACGTTATACAGATCCACATAATACTGAATGTTTAGCTGATCCAGAAGCATTAAAATATTGGTTACCAGTTGATTGGTATAATGGTGGTATGGAACATACAACACTTCACTTATTATATTCAAGATTCTGGCATAAATTCTTATATGATAAGAATGTTGTACCAACTCCTGAACCATATCAGAAACGTACATCACATGGTATGATTCTTGGTGAAAATGGTGAGAAGATGTCTAAATCACGTGGTAATGTAATTAATCCAGATGATATTGTAGAAGAATTTGGTGCAGATACATTACGTACATATGAAATGTTTATTGGTGCATTTGATTTAGCTGCCTCATGGTCAGATGACGGTGTTAAAGGATGTAGAAGATTCTTAGAGCGTGTATGGAAATTACAGGACATCATGACAGATGAAGATGTATATTCTAAAGATTTAGAAATAAAAATGCATCAGACAATTAAGAAAGTTTCATCTGATTTTGAAAACCTTAAATTCAATACAGGTATTGCTGCGCTTATGACAATTCTTAATGATTTTACTAAGAAAAAATCAATTACAAAAGCAGAACTTTCTACTTTTATTACACTCTTAAATCCAGTTGCACCTCACATTACAGAGGAAATCTGGTCAAAGATTGGTAATGGAGAGAGATTATATCAGCAGCCATGGCCAACATTTGAAGAGGCTAAGACAGTTGAATCTGTAGTTGAAATTGCTGTTCAAATTAATGGTAAAACAAAAGGAACAATTTCTATTAATAAGCAGGATCCAAAAGATGAAGTTTTAGCAAAAGCTAAAGATGAAATCAAAGATAAATTAACTGGAAATATTATTAAAGAAATTTATGTTCCAGGTAAGATTGTAAATATTGTAATGAAATAAAATATAAAACAATACTACAAATATAGAACGCTTATACAATTAAAAATATAAATCAAAAATACAACTCTGCATCAGGATGCTTTGAGAACAAGTAAGCTGAACTGTGGAGTTGTTTTTTGTTTGGTAATTTTTATTGTCTAGTGATTGTATTATCTAATGATTGCTTAGGAAAAATTACCCAAAAAATAAAATGGATAAATGTAGGCTTTTTGCTTTATTTATAGCTTAAAATAAAGTAAAAAATAGAAAAAACGTAAAATATATTATGAATATATGACATAGAAAAAAATATTTTATATTTTTACTATGTAAAAAAAACACAAGTTTATATTGCTTTTTTACAAAAAAATGTTGTTTTTTTGTATAGATTTACTAGAAAAAAAATGCTAATCTATTGAGGATACTATTGATAAAAGAATAAATATAGAGGTAAAAGATGAGCATACAGTCATATAACAAGAAATCGGCATTTTCGACTAAAAAGACAAAATTTGATGATGTTTCTTTTGATTTTCAGAGTTCAGATGTAAATTCTAGTCATTCAGGTGTAATTGAAGACATAGAAATTAAAGAATCAAAGGAAGCTAAATCTGAAAAAGAATTAACAATAAAAAACCAAGAGGCCAAATCTCAATCAAATAATAAAGGTGTTCTAAAGAAGAGTGAACACGATAGATGGGATTTTGTATTTAATCATTCTATTAACAATTATGATGATGTTATGGCTATTTTTACTATGATTGAAAACATCAAAAGTGTAAAAGAAAAAATTGAAATCAAGAAAAAGATAAAGCTTTTAGTTCATGATGAAGAAAATGAAAGAAAAATCACATTTACTATAAGTGATGATAAAAATAAGAATTATCTTTTTAGAGAATGTTAATAAATTGATTTACATTTTTTAAGTAGTATGTTGTCATTATATTTTTTTAGAGCGAATTAAAAATATGGTAAAGATTAAGATAAAAGATAAAAACGATGAAAAAAATCAAATTAATTTTCTTTATGTATATGAAAATGAATTTGATAGTGCTATTGATTATAAAATTCAAAGTGAAATATTAAGAAAAAAAATCAAATCATTTTATAGATTTAATGAAGAATCTAGTTTGGATAGATTTAGTAAAATGAGCAATATTGCTTTATCGAATGAAGTGGCAAAGATTGCTAAACATATTGTTGGGCAATATGAGTTTTTTCAAGTATCAGATATTAATAAAGAAGCATATATATTTTCTCATTTAGTAGAAAATCCTGATGCTTTTAAGAATTCTTTAGAAAAATTAACTTCTCTTTATGGGGTCTCAAATTTGTCGGATAGACCTATTTTAGCAATAATATATGCTAATAAAAGAGGTATATTAAATATTGTTAATGATAACGCTAATATTAATCTTTTAGTAAGTATAGAAGTAGATGTAAATTTTTCGGAAAAAAAGAATAGTATTTATGATGTTGATAAGATGTTTTTGAATGATCTATTTGACACATTACCTGTTAAGAGTAAGTTTTCACATAAATCAGGCTTAGTTACGGGATATAGTCACGATGAGACAAACTTAAATGATATAAAATATTTTAATATGCTAGAAGATTTCTTCTGGAATGAGTTTGAACATAAGCTTTTGTGTGGACGAATTGTTGAACAATTAGAAAAAAGCGAAAATAAAGAACGTGAAGAAGAAGCAATAATGGATAATGAAAACATAGTTAGCGATTCGGATGATAATATAGATTTAAACGAAGAACTATTAAAAGTATTAGAAAATAGATATAAATTACAAACAACCGCTGTTTATGAGTGCAAATCTTTAGATACTATTTGTAAGTTATTAAAATATATGCCTAAGAAAGACAATAAAATGTTAAAAACTATGATTTATAAAATGAAAAATAAATATTATTTTTCAAATTCCTGCTTAAAAAATACTTCATTATTTTGTGAATATAATGTATGTGAAACTTATATCAGTGCATCGTATATAAAAGAGCATGGACGTAGAATAAATAATTTTGCGGTTCTTTTGAGCTTATAATAATCCTTATAATTATTTTGGCGTAAATATGTATGAGGCGTATAGTGTGAATAATATACGTCTCATCAAAATAGACCTGTTTTTCACATTTGTGAGAAACAGGTCTATTTTGGTACTATTAGATTTTAAAATTTTCAGAATGGTATGTTTTGCAAAAGTTTATAAATTCATCTAGTGCTTTTGAGTGTTTGATATTTGAACGATAAACTAGACCAACTTCACGTTGTGGTATTTTAAAGTCACATGGAACTTCAACAAGTTCATTGTTTTCTAGTTCTGTTTTGACGAAATTCTTTATTACGCAGGCAATACCGACACCTATTTTAGCAAAATCTGTAAGCAAATCTAGCGATGTGATTTCAATTGATTCACTAGTGTCTATATGATTAATTCTTAAGTATTCATTGATATATTGACGCGAAAAGTTATTTTTATTGAGCAACATTAGTGTTGAGTTGGACAAGTATTTTTCTTTTGGAATTCCTCGTTCACTTAAATTTTTAAGATACTCAGGTTTTGCAACAAAAATATCCTTGATTTTAGCTATTGGATAAAACTCAATATTTCTCAGATTATTAGGCTTACCGACTAAGCCAATATCTACTTTATTATCATCTAGGAGATCTAAGGTCTCATTAGTTGATTGACAGTTTATAGATATGCTAATATGAGGATTATTCTCTATAAATGCCTTTAAATAGGGCATAAGCATGCTCTTACATAGAGTTGAGCTAACACCGATTTTTAAATGTCCCATGCCTAATTCAAGAGAACGTCTTAATTTTTCTTCTCCTATATCAAGAGTTTCAAAAGCTTCTTTGACATGAGTGTATATAAGCGCTCCCTCTTCTGTTAAAATTACTCCCCTTGAACTTCTAGAAAAAAGTTTGCATCCCAAAGTTTCTTCTAGCTTTTGTATGGATTTACTAATTGCTGGTTGACTAATATATAGTTGCTTAGCTGCTTTAGAAATATTTCCAGCATTTGCAACTGTATAAAAAATTCGATAAGACGATAAATTTTGATTCATTTTCTATAACCTTTCCCTTTTATTGTTAACATTAAAAGCCGATTATTGCTTTAGAAGAAGCAATAACTTTAACACTTTTTCGGTTTAAATTGTGTGAGCGTTTTTTTTAGTATAACATAAAATGAAGTTATGGTAAATATGTTTATTATGTATTTTAATTATACTTGATATTATGTTACGATTTATATGAACATAATTATATTTGTAAAAAATTGATTTTTTGAGTATAGGAATTATGATTATTTAATAAAACAACAGGAGGATTTAGAGTATGGGTATGACTATGACTCAAAAGATTTTAGCAGATCATGCGAATCTTACAAGCGTAAAAGCTGGTGATCTTATAGAAGCAGAACTTGATTTAGTATTAGGAAATGATATTACATCACCAGTAGCAATACATGAAATTGATAAAATGAAAGTTGAGGGAGTATTTAACAAAGATAAAATAGCGTTAGTAATGGATCATTTTGTTCCAAACAAGGATATTAAGTCTGCACAACATTGTAAATGTGTTAGAGAGTTTGCGTGCAAACATGATATTACTAATTATTTTGATGTGGGAGAAATGGGAATTGAACATGCACTTTTACCTGAAAAAGGTTTAACAGTTGCAGGTGATGTTATTATTGGAGCTGATTCTCATACATGTACATATGGTGCATTGGGTGCTTTTTCAACAGGCGTTGGTAGTACTGATATGGCAGCTGGCATGGCAACAGGTAAAGCGTGGTTTAAAGTTCCATCAGCAATTAAATTTAAATTAATAAACAAACCTGCAAAATGGATAAGTGGTAAAGATATCATATTACATATTATTGGAATGATTGGTGTTGATGGTGCTTTATATAAATCTATGGAATTTGTAGGAGATGGAATAAAATACCTTTCAATGGATGATCGTTTTACGATTGCTAATATGGCTATTGAAGCAGGTGGAAAAAACGGAATTTTTCCTGTCGATGATGTTGCAATTGAATACATGAAAGAGCATTCAAAACGTCCATATAAGGTTTATGAACCAGATGAGGATGCTCAATATGATGAAGAGTATGTTATTGATCTTAGCACATTAAAACCAACAGTTTCTTTTCCACATTTACCAAGCAACACACGTACAATTGATAATGTAGGTGATATTAAAATTGACCAAGTTGTTATTGGCTCATGTACAAATGGAAGATTAGATGATTTGAGAATAGCTGCTAAAGTGTTAGAGGGAAAACATGTTGCAAAAGGAATAAGAGTTATTATTTTACCTGCGACACAAAAGATATATTTACAGGCTATGGAAGAAGGATTATTGAGAACATTTATTGAAGCAGGTGCTGTTGTAAGTACACCTACATGTGGTCCATGTTTAGGTGGTTATATGGGAATTTTGGCTGAAAATGAAAGATGTATTTCTACAACTAACCGTAACTTTGTTGGAAGAATGGGACACGTTGACTCAGAAATATATTTAGCATCTCCAGCAGTTGCGGCAGCAAGTGCAATTACTGGTAAGATTACAAATCCAGAGGATATTTAGGAGGAGAAAAATGAAAGAGGCATATGGTAAAGTTTTTAAGTATGGAGATAACGTAGATACTGATGTTATCATCCCAGCTAGATATTTAAATTCGTCTGAACCATCAGAATTAGCTAAACATTGTATGGAAGATATTGATAAAGAATTTGTTAATGAAGTTCAAGAAGGAGATATTATCGTCGCAAATAAAAACTTCGGTTGTGGTTCATCAAGAGAACATGCTCCTATTTCAATAAAAGCAAGTGGAGTAAGCTGTGTTATAGCAGAGACTTTTGCAAGAATTTTTTATAGAAATTCAATAAATATTGGTCTTCCTATTGTTGAATGTCCGGAAGCTGCCAAAGAGATTATGGCAGGAGATAAGGTAAAAGTAGACTTTGATACAGGAATTATTACAGATGAAACGACAAATAAGCAGTACCAAGGACAAGCTTTTCCACCTTTTATGCAAAAAATCATAGATTCAGAAGGTTTAGTTAATTATATTAACAATAAATAATAATAAAAAACATTAGAATAAAAAAATATTTAAATCAAAAACAAGAAATAGCCTCCTATTTGGAGGCTATTGTAGATTATCAAGAAGTTTATATTTCATTTTTTCTAAAAAAATCAAAAAAGATTTTGAAAGAGTAATATTTGTATAAATTTCTGCATATTCTTCTGATGATAGTGTTTCTATGTAGTTTTGTTTATAGTTTTTATTTATTCCGTATTGAGTTGCTATATCAATTGCTTTATTGTATGCGATGGCAGCAATATCTAAATCATGGTAAACGCCGACAAGATGAGTACCATTTAGATTTAATTTAACTTCGTATAATTGACCAAAATATTCTTTTTTTTCAAAAACACCATAATATGGATTTATAACGTGGATATTTGAATAACGGTAGTCATAAATATCGCCATTAATAAATTCATAATCTCGATTTAAAACGGCATGTGTGTGAATACCATAACGTGAAGCTAGTGTTATTTGCATTCCATAATCATTGATAAATAAATGACCATTACGTTTTAAAATCCTATGGCTTGTGTAATAGAATAAATCATCAATATCAAATTTGTATTCTTCATTTTCGGATAAATAATAACTAAAATACCCATTATGTAGATAAATTGGGTTTGAAATATAATAATTGTTGTCTCTATAATTTACAAGACTAATAACTTTTGAAAATGTTAAAACCTTTGAATAGTGTATAGCTTTTTCAAGAGGAATGTTTTCGTGTAAAAGATAGAATCCATCTTGGTAAGCCATATTTGCTTCATTTTCGGTGTTAAAACTCCCTAAACTGATGTGCTTACTTTTGTAGGTCAAACTGCTTCGATAATAAGCTGTATGGTCCTTTTTGTAGGACAAGTAAACCCCTGGCAACATACTATTATTCGCTCCTTTCCCTAATACTATTATGAATAATTTAGACATAAATTAAAAGCTTTTTTAGTGAAAAATTGAAAAAAATGATGTTTTTTTTGATTTATCACTTTAATACGTGATTATATATTGACAGCATTTTATAAGAATATGTATAATAAGAGTGTTTATAAATTTCTTAGATTAAAATTGGATTTAAGTTATGAAAAAAGAAGAGTTAAGAGAGGTAAAGAATATGAGTGTATATTATTCTAGCACACGAAATGGCGCTGAAAAATTAACAGCATCACAGGCAATTTTAAAGGGATTAGCGGATGATGGTGGTTTATTTGTACCAGATAAGCTTCCAAAGCTAGATGTATCTTTAGATAAACTAAAAGACATGTCTTATCAAGAAACAGCTTATGAAGTAATGAAGCTTCTTCTTACAGATTTTACAGAAGAAGAGTTAAAGAACTGTATTAATAAGGCATATGATTCAAAATTCGATACAGAAGAGATTGCTCCTTTAGTTGAAGCAGATGGTGCATATTATTTAGAGTTATTCCATGGCTCAACTATTGCATTTAAAGATATGGCTTTATCAATTTTGCCACATTTGTTAATTACATCTGCCAAAAAGAATAATATTAAAAATGATATTGTTATTTTAACTGCAACATCAGGTGATACAGGTAAGGCTGCTTTAGCAGGCTTTAGTGGAGTAGAAGGTACTAAAATTATTGTATTTTATCCTAAGAATGGTGTTAGCCCTATTCAAGAAAAACAAATGGTTACTCAAAAGGGAGATAACACTTGCGTAATAGGTATTAATGGTAATTTCGATCAGGCACAAACAGGTGTTAAAAAGATGTTTGCAGATGAAGCACTTAAGAAAGAATTAGAAGAAAAAGGATATCAGTTCTCTTCAGCAAACTCAATTAATATTGGTAGATTAGTTCCACAAATTGTATATTATGTATATTCTTATGCAAAATTATACGCTAATAATGTTATCAAAAAAGATAAAAAGATAAATGTAGTAGTTCCTACAGGTAATTTTGGAAATATTTTAGCAGCTTATTATGCAAAAAATATGGGAATTCCAATTGCAAAATTGATTTGTGCATCTAATGAAAATAAAGTATTATTTGACTTCTTTAAGAGTGGTAAATATGATAAAAATAGAGAATTCATTTTAACAAATTCACCTTCAATGGATATTTTGATTTCATCTAATTTAGAGAGATTGATTTATCGAATTGCAGGTAATAATACAGAAGCTAATTCTAAATTTATGTCAGATTTAAGAACAAAAGGTTCATATGAGATTACAGATGGCATGAGAGAAGAATTAAAAGATTTCTATGGAAATTACACAAGCGAAGAAGAAACAGCAGAAGTAATAAAGAAATTATATGAAGATACTGGATATGTAATTGATACTCATACAGCTGTTGCAGCAGGTGTTTTTGAAAAATATAAGAAAGAAACAAATGATACAGAAACAAAGACAGTTATCGCTTCTACAGCAAGTCCATTTAAGTTTACAAGAAGTGTAATGGAAGCTATAGATAAAGATAAATACGAAAGCTTAACAGATTTTGAATTAGTTGATGAATTAAGTAAAATAGCTAATGTTAGGGTTCCAAATGCAATCGAAGAGATTAGAAATGCTGAAATCTTACACGATAAAGTTTGTGATGTTGACCAAATGCCAGAATTTGTTAAAGACTTTTTAAAATAGATTATTTAAAATAATAAAGAAATAATATAATAATAGCATAGTTGCCATTCTTTTATGTAAGACAGGCAACTATGCTATATTTTTATTATCATAGAATAGGAATAAAAGTAAAAATTACAAACTTCCTTCTTCGTTTACCTCAAGTACTATGTTTACAACTCCAAATGAATACATAACGGAGAAAAGATATGTTTTTGTGTCAAATTCTAATAAAGGTTCTTTAATTGTTTCGGGAACATCTAATTCTAATTCTTCGTTACTTTCATTTGAGACATTTACAATAAATACACCATTGTGTAAATTAAGAAAATCTTCAAGCGAAGCCTGAACATACTCATCAAATTCTTCGAAAGTATCACCAACATACCTAGAAGCAAACTCAACAGCAGTGTCTTCATCCATATCTAAGTATGCACAGATAGAATAGCTGCCAAGAACTTTTTGGCGCACACATCTCTCAGGTGCAAATTCATTGATTACGTTACCATCTAAAGGTGTGAAATCTTCTCCAATAAAACGTATAAAATTATTAAACAATAACTCGAGATACATTTCTCCATAAGAGCTAAGCGGAGTTTCAGACATAACAAAAAAGTTATTAAATAATTTCTCGATAGTTTCTTTTTGATTATCACTTGTAAAATCTAAATCATAAATTTCACTTTCAGAGCGATATTCTGTAATAATATTTTCTAAATCCTGGTTAGATAAAATATTCTCATCAACAAAAATTTGTGCAAGCTGAAGAAACGAAGGTACTTGAATTTTTAGCAATCTTATGACTTCATCGTTGGTCAAGAAGCCTTGTTCAACAGCTAATTCTCCAAACTTTTTATCTTCATGCGTTTGAGAAATTATGACCTCATCAACTTCTTCAGCAGTCATTAAACCTTCAGATATAGCAAGAGTTCCTAATTTTATCCTACCATTAGACTGTTTTTGCATTGCTTCAAAAAGTTGCTTGGTTGTAACATATTTATTTGCTAAGAGAAAATTTCCAAAAAATTGACTGTACATATATTATCTCCCTTCAAGGAACTTTTCTACTACTTCTATAACCTGATTACGATCTATAGGTTTTTGTATAAAATCCTTTGCACCCTCTTCAATAGCAATCTTTAGCTGAGATTGTGTGCCAACAGAAGAAGCGATAATGATAGATGCATTTGAATCAAAAGCTTTAATTTCTTTTATTGCTTCAATACCGTCTTTTCTAGGCATAACAATATCTAGAAACACTAAATCAGGTGTTTCCGATTTATATTTTTCAATAGCATCTTGTCCATCTTTTGCTTCAATGAAGATAGGAGTGCCAATCGTTAATATAATATCTTTTAATTGTTTTCGTGCAAGCATAGAGTCGTCGCTAACTAAAATTTTTAAGTCTTCAATATGCATAAAAACGCTCCTCCTATGTTAATAATTGGCAATATCATATTTAGTACTAAAGAATATATCGAAATATTTTTTTAAAAATAAAGCATAAAAAGAAGAATTTGATATTTTTTTAGATAGAAAAAGGGTAAAAAGAATAGAGTGAATCTATTTTTTACCCTTAATATAAAATGATTTATGAATTTATATTATTTATTGTATTAGTCATGTTTTTTCTTCGTTGGATAATCTCTATGTTGTCCAACGTATTTATAAGCTGGACGCATAATTTTGTTGTTATATATAAGTTCATCCATACGATGTGCACTCCAACCCGCAATTCGTGCAATGGCAAAGATAGGAGTGTATAATTCTACAGGTAAATCAAGCATATTATATGCAAATCCACTAAAGAAATCGACATTAGGGCTTACACCTTTATAAATCTTTCTTTCCTTTGCAATTATTTGTGGAGCTAATCGTTCTACAGTTGAATAAAGCTTAAATTCATCAGTTCGTCCTTTTTCCTCAGAAAGACGTTCAACAAAAGAACGGAAAATAACAGCACGTGGATCAGAAAGAGAGTATACGGCATGTCCCATACCATAAATTAATCCTTGGCGGTCAAAAGCTTGCTTGTGAAGTAAGCGTGTTAAATAATCAGCAATTGCCTCATCGTCGTTCCAGTCTTTTACATTATCTTTTAAATCATCAAACATACCCATTACTTTGATGTTTGCACCACCGTGTCTAGGACCTTTTAATGATCCTATGGCTGCAGCAATTGCGGAATATGTATCTGTTCCCGAAGAACTTACTAAATGTGTAGTAAATGTTGAATTGTTACCACCGCCGTGTTCCATATGTAGGATGAGAGCAATATCTAATAATTTAGCCTCTAAAGGTGTAAATTTAGAATCAGGTCGTAACATATGGAGAATATTCTCTGCTGTTGAGTAATCTTCTCTAGGGAGATGAATAAATAAGCTTTGACCTTCATGATAGTGATTGTATGCTTGATAACCGTATACTGAAAGTTGGGGGAATAAACTTATAAGTTGCAAGCATTGACGTAATACATTAGGTAATGAAGTATCATCAGCATTTTCATCATATGAATACAAAGTTAGTACACTTCGTGCGAGAGTATTCATCATATCTCTACTTGGGGCTTTCATAATAATATCTCTGACAAAATTAGTTGGTAATGTTCGATATGTTGCTAAAAGTGTAGCAAACTCATTAAGCTGTTGTGGAGTTGGTAATTCACCGAAAAGTAACAAATATACACATTCTTCATATCCGAAATGATTAGAATCCTTTTGATTTTTTACAATATCGAAAACATTATATCCTCTATAAAATAATGAACCTTCTGTAGGAATAAGTTTACCATCAACTTCTTTTGTGGAACATACATCCGATATTTCTGTCAGACCTACGAGAACACCTCGTCCATTTAAATCACGAAGTCCTCTCTTGACTTCATATTGACTATAAAGATCTAAATCAATGTGGGAAGTTTTTTTACATTGTTTAACATAATCTTCAATAGTGGGATTTAATTCATAAAACTGATTGTTTCCCATAAATAACCTCCTATAAATAAAATTTTCATTCGCGCTCCATCTTCAAAATATATTTTAACATAATAAAGTCGAAAAGTACAATAATTGACATTTAAAAGTCTGTAAAAGTGAATTTTTTAGTTTGCTAGGTGTGATATATTTTGTTTTCTTGATGCGATTTGTGATATAATAGATAATACGAATAAGGGATACTTAAAATACCTTAAATATTTAGTGTCAAGGAGCAGAAAATGAGCGAAAAAGATGTAAAACAATTATGTGAATTAGCAATAAAGGCAAAAGAAAATTCATATTCTCCGTATTCACACTTTAGAGTTGGAGCGGCTTTACTTTCCGGTGAAGGCAAAATATTTACGGGATGTAATATAGAAAACGCGGGTTTTACTGCGACTAACTGTGCGGAAAGAACTGCATTTTTTAAAGCAATTTCAGAAGGTACAACCGATTTTAGAGCAATAGCTATATCAGGTGACGCGGATGATTATTTATATCCATGTGGTGTTTGCAGACAGGTAATGGCAGAGTTTTGCAATTTAGATGATTTTATTATTTATCTTGTAAAAAATATTGATGATTATAAGGCTTTTACTTTAAGAGAATTATTTCCGGGTGCATTTACACCAGATGAACTTGAAAAGGGAGTTAGATAATATTTAAAAGAATAAAAAAGAGTTTATAATTCTTTATAGTTCTTTTTGAAATAAGTCATAATTTGTCCATATTTAGTGAATATAATAGTTAGTGTGAAGGAAGCAATTCCTTCTCCCAATTATTCCCTTTTTATTAAATAAACATTTTCATAACTAAACTCCTCGAGAAACACCGAATTGAGCAACCAATTTGGTGTTTCTCATTTTTTTATGAGCAAATTTTCAATCAATAAATTAAGATAAATCTATTTCATTAGAAAATTTCTAAAATCAATATAATTGCCTAATTTGTCACGGTAACGTGTGATTATGGTATTGAAAAAAAGAATTAAATCTTATAAAATATCACATGTAAAAACAATAGTTGGAGGCTGAATATTGTGACATTTAATATTAATTTTGATTTGTGTGCGATTGTGATAAATACATTTTTAATGTATATATTGGTAAATAGAAAAGATATGAGCAGAAATTATAATAAGGTTTTTTTAGTACAGATGGTTTGCGCATTATTGTCATGTGTTTTTGATATTTTAAGTGCAACTGCAATAATGAATAAAAATTTTAGCAAGCTGGCAATAGCTTCTTTTACGTCTTTTTATAATTTATTCCATAGTTTTATTCCGTTTATGTACGTTTTGTATGTTATCTTGTTGACAGGAGTTATCCTTAAGGAAAAAAATGAAAAAATCCGTATTTTTTGTGTATCAATTCCAATAATAATTATAGTGGGACTATTATCTGTAAATGGAATATATCATTTTGTCTTTTCAATAGATGATAATTTGGAGTATCATAGAGAACCAATGCTGTATTTTATTTACATTTGTGCTTTTTTATATATTATTCAAGGTGTGTATTATTTGATTAGATATGGAGCTGCTATTTTTCCCAAAAAGAAATTATCAATTTATTTGTTAATTGTTTTTAGTATTGGTTCAATAATCTTTCAAGCATTTTTTCCATCAATTCTAATTGAACTTTTTGCAGAAGCAATTACTTCTTGTGGAATTTTATTTTTTACGGAAGATGGAGTAGATGTTAAAAACCCAATAACTAGTATTTATAATAAAACTGCCTTTATGGAGGATAATGATATATTTTATAATTTAAATAGAGAGTATTTTGTATTTGGAATCAAAATTTTAGATTTTGATAGAATAAAATTGCGATATGGTAATACTAATACAGAGAAAATGCTTAATGAGATTGCTTTTAAATTAGTCGAAATTGCTGATGAGGAATCAGTATATGAGTTAGATAATGGATCATTTGCAATTCTAGTAGTCAAGTATAGTGAATATAAAATAAGCAAACTTGAAGATAATATAAATAAAATGTTTGAAAAAGGTTGGAATTATGAGAAAATAGTAATAGATTTAATGGTACAGGTTAACAAGATTTTTGTACCTCAAGATGCAGATTCTGTTACTAAACTTATTAATAAAATTCAAAAAATACAGATTAAATTAAGTCCAGAATCTGATAAAATAGACTTGAAAGAAAAAAACTTAGTACATTATGTATAGTTTTTAAAGGAAGGATGGAAGCTTAAATTAAGTGATAAAACATTATGAAGAAGAAATATACATATAGACAATTAATCTTAGCAGAAAGAGACCCATTTATTCAAAGGCAGAAGATTTCTGCCTTTAATGCGTTATTACAAATTATGGCATTGCTGTGTTTTTCATTAGTTATTTCGCCTATTACATCAGGAGCCTGGAAATTAGCAGTAGTATATTTAGGATTAGGAACCTGGTTTTTGATTAATGATTTGCTTCTAAAAAAAATAAAAAATCACATTCTAGTTTTATTTACAACTCTTACAGGAGCGTATTTGATTTTGGCATATCAGTTTTGGATAGAAAGAAATATGGAATTCGGAATGGATGCATATTGGCTTTGGATTATAATCGTTCCTTTTATTGCAAATTTTTCTGGAGGAATATTTTATGGGAATATTGCAGCCTTGGGAGGTTGGATACTTGCTGTTATATTTATGTGGAGTCCTGTAAGAGATTTGGTTCAAGATTATGGTACAAATATGACCACATTTTATCCGATAGTTTATTTGTGTGTAATGATTGTTGCTTCATGTATCCAATATAAAATGACTTCATATCAATTATTTAGAAAAGAAGCTGAGTCGGAATTAGCTTTTAGACAAAAAGAGAGATTCCAACGTATGGAAGAACAAATTACAATTTATGAAGAAAATGAGACAAATATCAGAAAACTAAAACATGATATAAGGCACTTTAATCGAGTTTTACGAGCTTACTTAAAAGATGGAGAAGTAGGTAAAGCTTTAGAGTATTTAGATCAGATTGACGGAAAGTTAGATGATGTAAAAAATACAAATTATTGTGACAATAAGCTGATTAATGGTTTACTAACGGTTTATGTTTCACATGCAAAAAAGAGTAAATGTGACATAAAGGTTAAAGCAATTGTTCCAGAACTTATAGCAATTGATGCAATTGATTTGACGTCGATTATTGCAAATGCAATAGAAAATGCAGCAGAGGCTATTCGTCGAGTAGAAGAAGAAAAAAGATATATAAGGGTTTCAATAATTTATGATGCAGGTAAATTAAAAATAGAAGTTAAAAATTCTTGCTTTTATAATACAAAGTTTAACGATGATGGCTTACCTCAAAGTAGTAAAGTGGTTAAAAGTGGAATTGGAACGAAAAATATTAAAGAGCTTGCTGAAAAATATGGTGGTTTTGCATCATTTAAACAAAAAGATGATATTTTTGTTATGAAGGCCATTATTAATTGCTAGACATTTTTATTAATTGCTTGATATGTTTTTCAAATAATAGATATAGGATATGTGTGAAAATTGTAGTGATAACTTGTTGTAAAGGATTGAATTATCAAGGAGGTTTTTATGCATACAAATGAGCCAAAAAAAGATAAATTTCAAAATAGAGACATTCATATGACAATTTCTCCAATTGTCAGTAAAAATAAGCAAAAGATGTTATATGTTATGTTCAAAGAACATGACAAAGAATTAGAAATTTGTATTCCTAGTTATGAAGTTATAAAAAATAATGGTTTTTCAAAAGAAGAGCTTGACAATTTAATTGTTTACTGTAAAGTAAATAAGGAACAATTATTGAAAAGAGCTAGTAAGATAAGCATTATGGAAGCTTTTTTAGGAAGATAGGCTTAAGGAGAAAAGAATGATTTTAATAAAAAATGGAAGAGTGGTTGATCCTTTAAACAAGATTGACAAGAAACTTGATATTATGATTGATAATGATATTATCAAAGAAGTAGGAAATAATTTAGAAGCCAAATATGATAAGGAAGATTTAAGAGTAATTAATGCTGATGGTTTTGTTGTGGCGCCTGGATTAGTAGATGTGCATGTTCATTTCAGAGACCCAGGTTTAACATACAAAGAAGATATACATACAGGAGCTAATAGTGCTGCAAAGGGTGGATTTACTACTGTTGTATGTATGGCTAATACAAAACCATCAATTGATAATGCAGAAATTTTAAATGATTTAGTAAAAAGAGAACAGTCTCTTTTGATAAATGTGTTAAATACTGCAAATGTAACTAAAGGAATGCAAGGTAAAGAATTGACAGATTTTAAAGCTTTAAAAGAAGCAAAGGCTATTGGACTTACAGACGATGGGATTCCTATTAAAGATGAAAAGTTACTTTTAGAGGCTTTTAGAAAAGCAAAAGAGTTAGATTTGCCAATTAGTTTACACGAAGAAGATCCGGCATTAATTGGTAGTAATGGAGTAAATCAAGGAGAAGTTTCGAAAAAAATTGGTGTGCCTGGAGCACCAGCTATAGCTGAAGATGTGCTTGTTGCAAGAGACTGTATGTTAGCACTTGAAGTCGGCAATAGAATTGATATTCAGCATATTAGTAGTAAGCGTTCAGTTGAAATTGTAGCTTTAGCAAAAAAAATGGGTGCAAATGTATTTGCAGAAGTTACTCCACAGCATATTGCTTTGACGGAAGAGGCTGTGTTATATAAAGGCACATTTGCAAAAGTTAATCCCCCTCTTAGAACTAAAGAGGACAAAGATGCATTAATTAAAGCCTTAAAAAAAGGAACAATTGATATGATTGCAACAGATCATGCTCCTCATAGTAAGGATGAAAAAATGAAATCTATTATGGATGCTCCAAGTGGTATGATAGGTCTTGAGACAGCACTTGCTGTTTGTATAACTAATCTGGTTAAACCAGGTCATTTATCATTAATGCAATTATTAGAAAAAATGACAATTAATCCAGCTAGTTTTTATAATCTAGAAGTGGGACAATTAACAGAAGGGCACAAAGCGGATATTGTAATTTTTGACGAGTCACAAAGCTGGGTAGTAGACAAAAAAGAGTTTGTTTCTAAAGCAATCAACTCACCTTTTATCGGAGAAAAGTTATATGGCCGTGTTAAATATACTATTTGTAATGGAAAAATTGTATATTCAGATATGCAAGAACTATAAAAACTATAAACCAAAAATCTGCAATAATAATATGTTATAAATAATTAAGGAGATTTTTAATGTCAGTTATAAAAAATTATATATTACCTCATCCACCTATGATGATTCCACAGATAGGAAAAGGTGAAGAGGTTAAGCTAGAGTCAACTATAAGAGCTATTTCAAATGTAATGGATGAAATTGCACAAATAAAGCCTGAAACTGTTGTTATTATTTCAGATAAGGCTCCATATTATTCAGATTATATTCATATGTTTTCAAAAGGAAAAAAAGCAGGTGATTTGTCAGAATTTGGTGCAAAAGAAATAGATTTTACTGCAGAATATGATATAAAATTGCAAAAAAATATTGACAAGATAGCTAAAAATTTTGCTTTTCCTGGTGGACTAGATAAGGCTGATTATGCAAAAATTGATTATGCAACAATTATTATGCTTTATTTTTTGGCTCAAAAATATGTAGAATTCAACATTGTGAATATTGGATTATCTAATTTATCATTAAATGATCATTATACAATGGGTAAAATTATAAAAAGGGCAGCTGATGAATTAGATAGAAAAGTGGTTTGTATAGCAGCATGTGATACGGGTAGAGATGCTGATTTTACAAAAGAATTTATAGATATTTTAGAAAATAATACAAATGATATTTTTAAAGAAGAATTACAGGATACATTTTTACAGTTTGATATTGCAAAGGCACTTGCAATGCTTAATGGAACGTTTGGAGATTTAAATGGTGAAAAAAATAACACATTAAAGACGGATGTGATTAATTTTGAAAATCCATTTGAGGTTGGTTATTTAGTTGCAAGTATACAGGCTAATCAAGATGGTAGTTCTGATATAATTGTAAAAGATGAATCGAAATACGAAAAAGAAGATGAGTGCATTAAATTGGCACGTAATGCTGTTGAAACATTTTTACAAACTAAAGATATTGTATTAGCAGAAGAGTTAATAAATGGAGAATCAGAGTTATATAAAGAAAAGGCAGCAGTATTTGTCTCTATTTATAACAATGATAATATAAGAGGTTGTATTGGCTCTTTTACACCAATTCAAAAAGACATTGCACATGAAGTGGTCGCAAATGCGATTAATGCAGCAACAAGAGATGTTAGATTTATGCCAGTTACTGCAAAGGAAATAAAGAATCTTTCGTTTGTAATCGATGTAATTAAAAAAGAAAAAAGTGTTGATTCTTTAGAAGAACTAGATGTAAAAAAATATGGCGTTATTATTACTTCTAAAGAAGGAAAAAAGGGTATTATTTTGCCAAATCAAATACAAATAGATAGTGTTGATATTCAATTGTCTATTTTGAAAAAACAAGTTGGATTACCAGAAGATGCAGCTTTTAAAGTAGATTTTGAATTAACTAAATTTGAAATTGAAAGACATCAATAAGTATTAATATTTCAAATAAAAATCCCCACTGTATATATGAAAATGTTTCAATAATAACATCACATATACAAGTGGGGATAAAATATATTATTTATTTTGTTTTACGAGCCAATTTTATAGCTTTTTTCATTATACTTTTTCTAATGCCCTGATCACAGAATTGTAATCTTTCGCTACGTTCCCAATCAGGTGTAATTTTTTTTGTTGGCTCATAATTAAAAGAAGAGTATAGTACTGTCATAAAATCGCCTCCTAAAAATATCTTTGGTTTTGTTAATACTTAAAAAATTTTGTAAGTAATTTCTTTCCTCTTTATAGTTTTATTTTAACATTAAAATTTATCTATAAAATATCTAATGAATCCAAAAAAAAAACAAAGTTTTTGTGCTGTGAGTACAATGAAATGATAGTTTAATCCTAAAAGCTTTATAAAATGATAAAATAAATATAAAAAATCTGTACTTCATACACAAGTGTTCGCTATTCGCGGACAATAAAAATCGCAAAATATTTTGAAAAAAGTGCATAAAAGTATTGTAAATTTTAATTGATATTAGTACAATATAACTATATAAAGAGTTTATGAAAATTAATAATACGGAATCAAGCAGGAGGAATGTTAGATGAATGTTTATACTACAGACAAAATCAGAAATGTTGTACTGCTAGGTCACGGTGCTTCTGGAAAAAGTTCATTGGTTGAGGCAATGGCTTACCTGGCAAAGCTCACTAATCGTATGGGAAAAGTAGAAGATAAAAATACAATTAGTGATTATGATAAGGAAGAAATGAAAAGGGGATTTTCAATTAAAACTTCTTTGATACCAATTCCATGGCAAGATTGTAAAATCAATATATTAGATACACCAGGATATTTTGATTTCGTAGGAGAAGTTGAGGAAGCAGTTTCAGTTGCAGATGCAGCAGTCATTGTTGTTTCAGGTAAAGCTGGAGTTGAGACAGGAACAAAAAAAGCATGGAATTTATGTGAAAAATATAATTTACCACGTATGTTTTTTGTTACAGATATGGATATAGATAATGCAAGTTATAGACAGGTCGTGCAGGATTTACAGGATTTATATGGCAAAAAGATTGCTCCATTCCATCTTCCAATTAGAGAAAATGAGCAATTTGTTGGTTATGTAAATGTTATTCAGCAAGTAGGAAAAAAATGGAATGACAAGGGTGAAGTAGATAGAGTTGAAGTTCCAGAATATTCAAAGAACAATTTATCAATATGTAGAGATGCATTGATGGAATCTGTTGCTGAGACAAGCGAAGAGTTTATGGAAAGATACTTTAATGGTGAAGATTTTTCAGAAGATGAAATTAGACAGGCTCTTCGAGTTAATGTTATAGACGGTTCTATTGTGCCAGTAATGATGGGATCAAATGTTTTGGCAAGAGGTATGTATACGTTGTTAACTGATATCGTTAAATATTTCCCATCGCCAGACAAAAGAAAATGTGCAGGTATCTACACAAAGACAAATGAAGTGTATGATGCTGATTATGATTTTTCAAAGCCAAAAACAGCATATGTTTTTAAAACAATAGTTGATCCATTTATTGGTAAATATTCGCTTGTTAAAGTTAATTCAGGCGTAATAAAGACAGATGATGTTTTGTATAATTACCATAGAGATTTTGAAGAAAAAGTAGGAAAGCTTTATGTTTTAAGAGGAAATAAGGTTGAGGAAGTAAAAGAATTGCATGCAGGTGATATTGGTGCGTTTGCTAAATTGCAGAAAACACTTACTACAGATTCCTTATCTACAAAAACTGCTCCAGTTGCATTTTTAAGGACGTCATTATCTAAACCTTATACAGCTAGACGCTATAAGGCTATAAACAAAGGTGATGAAGATAAGATTTCGCAAGCATTGCAAAAGATTTTAACGGAAGATTGTACATTAAAAAATGTAAATGATAGTGAAAATTCTCAGACATTGTTGTACGGAATTGGAGATTTACATTTAGAGGTGGTTAAATCACTTTTAGAAGAAAGGTATAAAGTCGAAATTGAGTTGACAAAACCTAAAATTGCTTTTAGAGAAACTATTAGAAAGAGCTCTGATGTTGAATTTAAATATAAAAAGCAATCAGGTGGTCATGGACAATATGGTCATGTTAAAATGAAATTTGAACCATCTGGTGACGAAAGTAAAGCGTACATTTTTGAACAGTGCGTTGTAGGAGGAGCAGTTCCAAAGAACTTCTTCCCAGCGGTTGAAAAAGGTATTGCTGAGGGGGTAAAGAAAGGCCCATTGGCTGCTTATCCAGTATTAGGAATTAAAGCAACTTTATATGACGGTTCATATCATCCAGTAGATTCTTCTGAGATGGCATTTAAGATAGCTGCTAAACAAGCATTGAAAAAAGGAATTTTAGAGGCTAAACCTGTACTCCTTGAACCAATAAATAAAATGATAGTAACGGTTCCAGATGCTTACACAGGAGATGTTATGGGCGATTTAAATAAGAGACGTTCAAGAGTAATGGGCATGAATCCTTCAGAAATAGCGGGATATACTGACATTGAAGTAGATGTTCCAGCATTAGAGTTGTATGGATATGGTGCAGTGCTTCGTTCAATGACGGGAGGCGCTGGAGTATTTTCGTATGAATTTGCGAGATATCAGCAGGCATCAGATGAAGTGGCAAATAAACAGATAGAAGAAAGAAAGAGTAAACTTGAAGAGAGTAGTTTGTAATTTATTATTAGACATAAAAAATACGAATATTAAGATTTATATAAAAAAAATAAATCGAAATAGAATAATGCTTATTATATGTTTTATAATATGTGTTTTAGGAGTTCTTATATTAAAAGCAGGGACTGGTTCTACAGTCTCTGCTTTTGTTACAAAAAAAGATTATATAAGTTTTGATTCTATAAATAATGTTGCAAGACAGTATAGAAGCAATTCAAAAAAAGGTAAATGTGTTACCATTATGCCTAAAAAACAGGATCTAGATAATGTTCCAAAATCAAATAAAAAAACTAAATATATTAAAATAAATTATAAATTGGGTAGAGGTGATAATTCGTTGTTAAATTACAAGAAAATTAAACGTTCACAATGCCCATATGAGTTGAAACCTGCTACATGTAATAATTATAAATTTGAAGGCTGGTATTCAGATTTAGATTTTACACATAAAGTTGACATAATAAATAAAGAGATGCCTGATAATATGACATTGTATGCAAAATGGACTTTTGAAATAGACAACGAAAAAAATATTCAAAATTTTCCATATAAGTCATCTATTTTTGATGATTCTAGTAAAGAATGGTTGAAATATTGTGATTATTCTTTGTTACCAATCAAAATACCAGGCATGCCAGATACTAGAAAATATGACTATAAAAACAATTATATTGATAGTAAATTTCAAATTCCACAAGGAATTTGTATAACTAATGACTATATTTTAGTGACAGCATATTCAGGAGAAAAAAATAAAATGGGTTCATTATTTGTGTTTGATAAGAACAGCATGGAATATTTAGTAACACTAGGAATGGATCCTAACAGTCATTTAGGTGGAATTGCATTTGATGGAGATAATGTGTGGATTTGTAATTCTCATGATATGGCGATAGAAAGAATTTCATATGATTTTATTAAATTAATGGCAACTACTAAAAAGGGAAAAACAATAAATGCATCTAAAATAGTTGATAAATATAAAGTTGTAAATACTCCATCAAGCATAACATATCATGCTGGACGATTGTGGATAGTTACTCATAATGTTTTTTTAAATTCAAAATTGTATGCATATTATTATAATGGAAATGCATTGAAAACACTAAATAGTTATTTGATTCCACCTCAGGTACAAGGAATTGCATTTACAGATAAAGGAAAGGTTGTCTTAAGTACTTCTTATGGAAGAACAATTGGATCTCATTTGAAAATTTACAATAATATTGCTGAAATGGCTGCGAATCCTAAAAAATTAGTTTTGGACATTGAAATGCCACCTGGCTCAGAATCAATTGATGTAGATGGTGAAAATAATATTTACGTTGTTTTTGAAACAGCTAGTAAAAAATATTTTGAGGGAACTGATGGTGGAGGAAAAAGTTTATCGCCAATAGATAAAATTTTGAAAGTTTTTATTGAAAATATATAAATACAATTGTAAAATATAATCAGATTATAGCATCAATTCGTACAATTGTTTAAAACGTTGATTATTATGACAGTTGATGGACATTAAATGTGTCATATATTTAATTAATATATGATAGCTAGAAGGGAGAAGCTATGAAGAAAAAAGTTATATGTTCAATTCTAATGTTTTCATTATTTTTGGGAGAAAGTGGAGGATTGATTAGTTCAAATTTGAAATGTAATCCATTCCAAACAAAAGTTGTTGAGGCAAAAAATACTACGAAAGATAAACAAATTTCTCAAGGTAAAATTGCCAAGCAGGGATATGAGGTCAGATTAGGCCAAATGAAATATTTAAAAGAGTATGATTTGTTTTTACTTGAAACGGATAATTGTGATTCTATAAAAGGTCAGTTAAATAAATCATTAAAGAAGAATGAAAAGTTAAGTTACGAAATAAGAGATGACGTAGGAATTCTATTAGACAAAGGTGAAGTTATAACAAACAAAAAGTCTTTTGTCATTAACAAACCTTCAATGACAATGGGAAAAAATATTTTGATATTTAAGAAAAATGGCAAAGAAGATGTCAGATTTAATTTTGCATCAACTCAGGGTGCAAATATTGATAAACTATTAATTGACAAGAATGATTCAGATGGAGACGGTGTGATAAATTATTTAGAAGATTATTATCATTTAGATAAAAATAATCCAGATACAGATCATGATGGCATTGATGATTACACTGAATTAATAACATCAAATCTAGATCCAAATAAAGCAAAGACTGATGGAAAGACACCAGATGGGGAACTTGACAGTGATAATGATGGTATCAAGAATTCAGACGAGATAAAAAATGGAACAGATCTTGATAATAGTGATATAGATAATGCATCTAATAATTCAATTAATTCCATAAATGAAAGTAAAGTGGGTGTTAATAATAGTAAAAATAATGCATCTCGACTTCAAAAAGCAGATAGTCTTAAAGCAAATGAGGATGAAGACGGAGATGGATTAATAAATTGTCAGGATTCACATCCGTTTGAGTGGGATGTATGTGATAGAGATTTGGCAATTTTTGCAGGCTTAAGTTACGAAGATGGAAGTAGATTTATTGGATCTATGTATAAAGCATCTGATATTGGACAACGTCCAGGTGAAGGCGGAGAAAAGATTTATTTTTTAAATGCAGGTAGTATAGATACTAATGGAATGGATAATGGAATTTCGACTAAATGGCAAATAGTTGATTATGAAAATAAAGAAACAATGATTGATTCTAAATTTAGTGCTACAACTTTTAAAAATGGAAACAATATTGTAATTGCATATAGAGGAACTGATGATGCTTATGGTGAATGGATAAATAATATAGTAGGAGTTGGAATGTTGAATTATCATTCAGAGGAAACTGAAGCTAAAAAATATGCTCTTCGAGTTGCGAAAATGTTTCCTAATACAAACATTTATATAACAGGACATTCACTAGGCGGATATTTAGCACAAATTGGTACAGCTGAACTTGTAAAAAACAATATTGAAGTTAAAAAAACAGCATATTTTAATGGTATTGGATTAAAATATAATAAAATAATGTTTTGGTCAAAAAATGAAGAACTAAACAATTTAAAGAAGTTTGCTAAGAACCATGAATTAATAAGCTACGAAATAAAAGGGGATGTTGTTTCTGCAATAGGAACTCATAGTGGAAAAATTATTACTTTTTTACCTTCAAAAGAAGCAATACAAAACAATAAAGATAAGTTTACAAATACTAAAGATTCAGATAAAATGTCAAAATCTTGTATAAATGTTTTGGGTTATTTATTTAAGGCAAATTTTAATGAATATTATAAAGAATACCAGTCGACATCTATTGTTGAATATTTACATTTGACACATGAAACTACTAGTTTTTATTATTATTTGTTTCAAGGTCGCAGAAAAGTGTAGAAAAAGCAAAAATTCTTACGAAAAATTCGGAAAAACAAAGAAAATTCGACATTTTTAATGGAAATTGCATTAAAAAAAGAGTATTATTATAGTGAGGGTTGTTTTGCTTTAATATAATGCTATATTTGAGTGAGATGTATGACACTTTAAGTTTTAAATAGAAAGAGGAGAGAAGTGGGTATGAAGAAAATACTTTTTGCAGCATCTGAGTGTGTACCATTTATTAAAACAGGAGGATTAGCAGATGTTTGCGGTGCGTTACCGAAAGAATTTGACAAAGAAAACTGGGATATAAGAGTTGTAATTCCAAATTATAGCTGTATTCCTTGGGAATACAGAAGTCAGTTTCAGTATGTTACACATTTTTATATGAGCGCAGGTAGTTATATATGCGATAAATATGTGGGCGTTTTAAAGTATGAGTTAGATGGGGTTACATACTATTTTATTGATAATGAGGAGTTCTTTACATGTCAATCACCATATGGAGATATCAGATTTGATATTGAAAAGTTTGTATTTTTTGACAAAGCAGTTTTATCAATGTTACCTCTAATTGATTTTCAGCCAGATTTAATTCATTGTCATGATTGGGAGACAGGATTAATTCCTGTATATTTAAGAAATGAGTTTATGGGAAATCCATTTTTCTGGAATATTAAATCTATCATTACAATCCATAATCTGAAATTCCAGGGCGTTTGGGATACAAAAACAATGGCTAATTTAACAGGGTTTGATAAATCATTGTTTACGCCTGATAAGTTGGAGTTTAATAAGGATGCTAATATGTTAAAAGGCGGATTGGTTTATGCTGATTACATTACAACAGTTAGCGATTCTTATGCTAATGAAATACAAACAGAATATTATGGAGAGGGTCTTAATGGATTACTTGCTGCCAGACATTTTGACATGCAGGGAATTGTTAATGGTATTGACTATAATACATATAATCCTGCCACTGATCCAAAAATATTTACAAATTATGATGCAGAGTCATTCAGAAAGAAAAAATCAATTAATAAAACCAAATTACAAGAAATGCTAGGACTTAAAGTTGATAAAAAAATGTATATGATTGGTCTTATATCTCGTTTGACAGATCAAAAGGGGCTAGATTTAATTAATTGTGTTATGGATAATTTGGTTGATGAGTATACTCAATTTGTTGTTATTGGTACAGGTCAGGGCGAGTATGAGAATATGTTTAGACAATTTGCTTGGAAATATCCAGATAGAGTTTCAGCTAATATTTGCTATTCAGATGATTTGGCTCATAAACTTTATGCAGCTGCTGATGCATTCTTAATGCCATCACAATTTGAACCATGTGGACTTACACAACTTATTTCATTTAGATACGGTACAGTTCCTATTGTGCGAGAAACAGGTGGCTTAAAGGATACAGTTCAACCATTTAATGAATATGAAAATACAGGAGATGGATTCTCATTTGCTAACTATAATGCACATGAGATGCTTGGAATTGTTAACTACTCAAAACATATTTTCTATGATAGAAAACGTCAATGGAATCAGATGATTGATAGAGGAATGGCTAAAGATTTTTCATGGAATGCTTCTAAATTTAGATATGAAGGTTTATATAGTTATTTAATTGGCGAAAGATATTAATGGAAGATAATAATGATGTAAAATTGTAAAAATAAGGACAATAAACTTTAACTAAGAAGTGATGTTAGAGTTTATTGTCTTTTTTTATATTATTTATAAGAATAATTAATAATTAACATATTTGTTTTCTATTGACTTATTAAAGAAATAAGTCTATTCTTAGTATGTACGTTGTACAAACAATGTTGTTTGCGACAGACGGACACAACGAATATTCGAAAACTAATTATAATAATAAAAAGGAGTAAACAATGCTTAATGCAATAAATCAATTTTTAGAACAAGTAGATAATTTTGTATGGGGTCCACCGCTTATGGCTTTAATTTTATTAGGTGGAATTTTATTAACTATTAAACTTTATGTTTTGCAAATCAGAAAGCTTCCATTAGCTTTAAAATGGATGGTAAAAAATGAAGAAGGCGGAAATGGAGAGATTACGTCTTTTGCAGCTTTATGTACGGCACTTTCTGCAACAATTGGCACAGGAAACATTGTCGGAGTAGCTACAGCTGTTGGTACAGGTGGACCTGGTGCTTTATTTTGGATGTTATTAGCAGCATTTTTTGGCATGGCTACTAAATATGCAGAAGGTTTGTTAGCAATTAAATATAGAACAGTTGATGAAAAAGGTCATGTATTAGGTGGACCATTTTATTATATTGAAAATGGGATGGGAATTAAGTTTAGATGGTTAGCAAAGATGTTTGCATTTTTTGGAATGGGAGTTGGATTGTTTGGAATAGGTACATTTAGTCAGGTAAATGGTATTTCTTCAGCAGTAAAGAACTTCTTTGATCCTAACAATAAAAATGTTATTAGTATTCCAGCAATAGGAGATTATTCAATAGCAGTTGTTATTTCTTCTTTGATTTTATCAATAGCAGTTGCATTGGTTTTAATCGGTGGGATTAAAAGAATCTCGCAAGTGAGTCAGGTTATCGTACCATTTATGGCTATTATTTATGTAGCATTTGTATTTTTGCTAGTGATTACTCATATTACACAGGTACCAGAAGCTATTGCAGTTATTTGTAAAGGAGCATTTAATCCTAAAGCTGTAACAGGTGGAGCAGTGGGAACAGTATTTGTTTGTATTCAAAAAGGTATTGCAAGGGGTATCTTTTCAAATGAAGCTGGTTTAGGTAGCGCACCAATTGCTGCTGCAGCTGCTCAAACAAAAAATCCTGTACGACAAGGTTTAGTAAGTATGACTGGTACATTTATTGATACAATTGTAATTTGTACAATGACAGGTTTATCTATTGTTTTAACAGGCGCATATAAAGTTCCTAAATTAGAAGGTGTACAAGTTACAACATATGCTTTTCAACATGGACTTCCTTTTGGAAATGCATTTTCAAGCTTTGTTTTAATGATATGTTTAGTGTTCTTTGCTTTTACAACAATATTGGGTTGGAATTATTATAGTGAAAGATGTTTAGAATATCTTGTGAAGGATAAAAAAGTTAATACTCATAAAGCTATTATAGTATTTAGATGGTTGTACATTTTAGCAGTGTTTATTGGACCATATATGACAGTTAGTGCTGTATGGACAGTAGCGGATATTTTTAATGGCTTGATGGCAATTCCAAATATGATAGCAATTTTTGCATTAAGTAATGTAGTTGTTAGTGAAACTAAAAAAGTTTTTTCAAATGATGTAACTATAAAAAATGAAACAGTTAATAATTAACGAAAATGTTTAAAAATAAACGAAAAATCAACGAAACAAGTACTATTTTTCAAATAAGACTTTTTATTTAAGGAAAAAGAATATATAATAGTAGATAAAGATAAAGCTATATTCAATGATCATTTTGAAAATTGAATATAGCTTTAATATTTATAACTAAAAGGTATTTTAGAGGTATTAAGGAGGAAAGATTTTGTTAAAAGATGATTTTGTCTGGGGAGTTGCAACTAGCTCATATCAGATTGAAGGAAAAGATGATAAGATTCCACAGGGGGAATGTGTGTGGGATACTTTTATAAAAAAAGAGGGTAGTATTTTTGGCGGTCACAATGCAGATGTTGCGTGTGATGAGTTACATCAATATAAAAAAGACATACCAATGATGGCAAACCTCGGAATAAAAGCTTATAGATTTTCATTAAATTGGGCGAGAATTTTGCCAAATGGTGTAGGCGAAGTAAATGAAGAAGGAATAAAATATTATAGAGATGTTTTGAAATTATTAAATAAACACAATATAAAACCTTATATAACTTTGTTTCATTGGGAATATCCACAGGTTTTATTTGATAAAGGTGGTTGGTTAAATCCAGATTGTGTAGAATGGTTTGGAGAATATGCTAAAGTAGTAGCTGAGAATTTTAGTGATTTATGTACAGATTTTTTCACAATTAATGAACCACAGTGCGTTATTTATTTAGGACATACAATGGGTATACATGCACCAGGTGTAAAAATGCCGATAAGAGAAACATTACAAATGGCACACAATTTATTAAAATGTCATGGTATGGCTGTAAAAATGTTAAGAAGGTATTCAAAAACAGATATAAAAATAGGGTACGCACCTACATGTGGAGTGGCATACCCTGCAACCGATGATTCAAAAGATGTTGAAGTGGCAAGACGCGTGTATTTTGGCTTTGAAAATCCACTTGAAAATTGGGGATGGAATGTATCATGGTTTCTAGATCCTGTTGTTTTTGGTAAATATCCGGAAGAGGGAATAGAAAAATTTAAAGATTATCTTCCTAAAATTAGTGAAGAACAGATGAAAAAAGATTTAGAGTTAATTAATCAACCTATTGATTTTATAGGACAAAACATATATAACGGATACGAAGTTCGTGCAGTAGATGACGGTAAAGATGGTAAATATTTTGAATATGTTGATCGATATGTTGGATTCCCTAAAACAAGTATACAGTGGCCAATTACTCCAAGAGCATTTTATTATGGAATAAAATTTTTATCAGAAAAATACAAATTGCCTCTATATATAACAGAAAATGGAATGGCTTGTCATGATAATATTTCTTACGATGGAAAAGTACATGATCCGAACAGAATTACATTTTTAGATTCATATATTAGTGCAATGCAACAGGCATCAGATGATGGAGCTAACATTGTTGGTTACTTTTTGTGGTCTATAATCGATAATTTCGAATGGGCTAATGGATTTGATGAGAGATTTGGTCTAGTTTATATCGACTATAGAAATCAAAAAAGAATTGTAAAAGATTCAGGCTTTTGGTATAAAAAAGTCATAGAAACAAACGGAAAATGTTTGAGCATTAATAATAAGTCTCAGGAGATTGTAATAGAAGATTTATTGGAAAAATATAAGGAAACTTTTAGTGATGTATTAGATAATGCCACAGATTTCTTAGAGAAGATAATAGAACAAGAAGTACCTGATAAAGAAGCAAGAAGAGCAAAATTAAATCAAGAATTTATTGACAAAAATATGGAATTGTTTTCGGATGGAACATGTTTTATTGTCTTAGATGGAGATGCAATTTTAGAAAGTGGAATATTATTCCCAGGTGCGAAAGTTATGATTCCTGAGGATATACAAAGCATCAAGATTCTTGGAGAATGCAAAGTTGCATTTATCTAGATACACAAAAAAATAAAAAACGACATTTATAACTATAGCTTATAAGAAAGATGAAAGTTTTGTGCTTTCATCTTTTTTAATGACAAATTCCTTTAAATATGTTATATTTAGTGAGTGTAAATTGGAAGTTGATTCCTAGTGGGAGGTTAGTCATGGCAAAAAAGAAGGCAATATCTTCTAATAATAAAAGAAAACGTGGTCGACCTTCAAAGGCTGAACTTCAAGAAAAAATAGAAAAGAATGATCTTTTTTATAGAGAAGTATCTCTTTGGGGGATAATCGCAATTTCAGCGTTATTATTCATTAGTAATTTTCATATAGGTGGCATAGTTGGAGAATTTATTAGTAATTTTTTCTTTGGCATGTTTGGCCTTATTGCATATATTTTCCCAATACTATTGCTAGTTGGAAGTTTTTTTGTTGTATCTAATAAAGGAAATATAACTGCAAAGGTTAGAATGATCGGATCGATTATTTTTATGGTAATGGTTTGTTTATTTATGACATTACTTTTTTATGGAGATACATTGAAATCTCCATTTGAAGCATATAGGTATGGTGTTGTTTCTAGACTAGGTGGTGGATTTATAGGAGGATTGTTAGTATGTATACTATGTCCGGCATTTGGGTTAGTTGGAACATATATAATCGATTTCATAATGATCATTATTTCGCTAATTTTTGTTACTGGACAATCTATTATGAAGAAGTTTAAAAAAAGCGGAAAAATTGTCTATGAATCAGCTAAAAATACTAGCGCAAAGTATCAAGAGTTTAGACAGGAACAGAAGGAACTTTCGAAACTTAGAATGGACAACAAGGTAAAGGGTGTAAGTATGAATACGTTGCTTAAACCTTTTTCTAAAGATGGCAATAAAGAAGAAGCGTTAGATGGCAACGTAGATAAAATTGACACTTCAAGTGATGAAATCGGAGAAATAACTTCAAATAATATTCCTGAAGTAATGAACAAAACGGAGACCGTTCTAGAGGCTGTATTTCCAGCAGATCCAGCGAAAGCAGATATGTTTTTGGACGACAATTTAGTTATTCAGGGTGATTTTGATAAAAACAGCGGCCAAAAAGTTGGTATGGTTGAGAAATTTAATGGCGATAAAGAAATTCGTGATAATAAAGAATCTCATGGAGGTTTGTATCCAAAAAAGGAAAACGTTTTCGAAAAAGATAATGTTTTAAATGGATTAGATGCAAAATCAACTAAGGATTATATATTTCCACCAGTTGATTTATTAAAAAAGAGTAAGTCTCAAAAGAATTCTAATAACGAAAAGTCTTTAAGAGAAACTGCTGCATTATTGCAGTTAACTTTAAAGAATTTTGGTGTAGATGTTACAGTTACTAATATTAGTTGTGGACCAAGTGTCACAAGATATGAAGTTCAACCTGAAATGGGTGTTAAAGTTAGCAAGATAGTTAATCTTGCCGATGATATCAAGTTAAATTTAGCAGCATCAGATATTAGAATTGAAGCTCCAATTCCAGGAAAAGCAGCTGTTGGCATTGAAGTTCCAAATAAAGAGAATCAGATGGTCTCATTTAGAGAACTGATAGAATCGAAAGAATTTTTTGAATCGAAATCTATGCTTAGTTTTGCAGTTGGCAAGGATATAGCTGGAAAAACTAAGGTTGCAGATATTTCTAAGATGCCACATGTGTTAATTGCAGGAGCTACTGGATCTGGTAAGTCAGTTTGTATTAATACTATTATCATGAGTATTTTATATAAAGCAAAACCGGATGATGTTAAATTAATCATGATTGATCCTAAAGTAGTTGAACTTAGTGTTTATAATGGTTTACCTCATTTGTTGATTCCAGTTGTAACTGATCCTAAAAAAGCAGCTGGAGCTTTGAATTGGGCTGTTGCCGAAATGACAGAAAGATATAATAAATTTGCTGAAACAGGCGTTAGAGAAATCAGAGGATATAATAGATTTGTTGAAAAACAAAAGAAAAAGACTGATGATTGTATATATGAAAAGATGCCACAAATAGTTATAATTGTTGATGAGCTTGCTGATTTGATGATGGTAGCATCTAATGATGTTGAAGAAGCAATTTGTAGATTGGCTCAGCTTGCGCGTGCAGCTGGAATACATTTAGTTATTGCAACTCAAAGACCATCCGTAAATGTTATTACAGGCTTGATAAAAGCAAATATGCCAAGTAGGATTGCATTCTCAGTTACTTCTGGTGTAGATTCTAGGACTATTCTAGATATGAATGGTGCAGAAAAACTGTTAGGAAAAGGGGATATGCTATTTTATCCGCAGGGCATTCCTAAACCACTTCGTATTCAGGGAGCATTTGTTTCTGATGAAGAAGTGCAAAATGTAGTAGAGTTCCTTACCGGAGAAAACGGTATTGCTGAATATAGTCAAGATATCCAGGATAAAGTTAAAGCACATGAAGGATCAAATCTATCAAATGCTAATAATAGTTCAGATGATAGAGATTCATATTTTATGGATGCTGCTGATATTGTTATGGATAAGGAAAGGGCGTCAATTGGTATGTTGCAACGTTATCTTAAAATAGGATTTAACAGAGCAGCACGTATAATGGACCAATTAGAGGAAGCAGGCATTGTTGGACCTGAAGAAGGAACTAAACCAAGAAAGATTATTATTTCAAAAGAAGAATATCTTTCTTTAAAAAATCATTAGCATGTAACTATTCCATCAGGATAGTTATGAAAAAAATATAGTTTATAGATATATGGAGGAATTGGCAAAATGAGAAGCGACATTGAAATTGCACAACAATCAGAAATGTTACCTATTAAGGAGGTTGCAAAACAATTAAATATCTCTGAGGATGATTTAGAATTATATGGAAAATATAAAGCTAAGCTTTCAGATGAATTAATGACTAAAGTTGAAAACAATAAGAATGGTAAACTAATTCTTGTTACAGCTATTAATCCTACTCCAGCAGGAGAAGGAAAAACAACAACAAGTGTTGGATTAGGTCAGGCATTTGGTAAATTAGGGAAAAAAGCAGTAATAGCTTTAAGAGAGCCTTCTTTAGGACCTTGTTTCGGAATTAAAGGTGGTGCTGCAGGTGGCGGATATGCTCAAGTAGTTCCAATGGAAGATTTGAATTTACATTTTACTGGAGATTTTCATGCTATCACTTCAGCAAATAATCTTTTAGCCGCTTTACTAGATAACCATATTCAACAAGGTAATGAATTAGGTATTGATCCACGTCAAATCGTATGGAAAAGATGCTTGGATATGAATGACCGTGTTTTAAGAAACGTTGTTGTTGGATTAGGAAGAAAAGCAGATGGAGTTGTTAGAGAAGATCATTTTGTAATTAGTGTTGCTTCTGAAATTATGGCAATCTTTTGTTTGGCTGATGATATTCATGATTTAAAACGAAGACTGGGCAAAATTATTGTTGCTTATACATATGATGGAAAACCTGTAACTGCAGACGATTTACATGCTACAGGATCAATGGCTGCATTATTAAAAGACGCTATCAAGCCAAATCTAATTCAGACTTTAGAGCATACTCCAGCAATCGTTCATGGTGGACCTTTTGCTAATATTGCTCATGGATGTAACTCAGTAAGAGCAACAAAATGTGCTTTAAAATTAGCTGATTATGTTATAACAGAAGCAGGTTTTGGCGCAGATTTAGGCGCAGAAAAATTCTTTGATATTAAGTGTCGTATGTCTGGATTAAAACCAGATGCTGTTGTATTAGTTGCAACTATTCGTGCATTAAAGTATAATGGTGGCGTTGCAAAAGAAGATTTGGTTAACGAAGATTTAGAAGCTCTTAAGAGAGGAATAGTTAACCTTGAAAAACATATAGAGAATTTACAACAATATAAAGTTCCTGTTGTTGTTACATTAAATTCATTTGTTACAGATACTGAAGCTGAAACAGAATTTGTAAAGAATTTCTGCGAGGAAAGAGGATGTGATTTTGCACTTTCTGAAGTATGGGAAAAAGGAGGAGAAGGTGGAATCGCTCTTGCTAACAAAGTACTTAATACATTAGAAAAAAAAGAAAGCAAATTTGAATTGTTATATGATGATAGTTTATCATTAAAGGATAAAATTCAAACTATTGCACAAAAAATATATGGTGCAAAAGATGTAACATATTCTGTTGCTGCAGAAAGAGAACTTAAAAAAATAACAGAATTAGGATTTGGAAATATGCCAGTTTGTATGGCAAAAACACAATATTCATTATCTGATGATCCTAAAAAACTAGGTCGTCCTACAGGTTTTACAATGAATGTCAGAGAAGTATATGTTTCTGCTGGTGCAGGATTCGTGGTAGTATTAAATGGCGCTGTTATGACTATGCCAGGTTTACCAAAGAAGCCAGCAGCTAACAATATTGATGTAGATGATAATGGTGTGATTACTGGATTATTCTAAAGAGAGAGGATGGTATTTTGACACGCTTAATTGATGGAAAACAGATTTCAACAGATATTAAAGAATCTTTGAAAGTTGAAGTCGCTAAATTAAAAGAAAAAGGAATTAACTGTGTTTTGGCAGTTATACAAGTAGGAGAGGATCCTGCATCAAAGGTTTATGTAAGAAATAAAAAGAGAGCTTGCGAATATATCGGTATAGAATCTATTTCTTATGAATTACCTGAAAAAACAACTCAAGAAGAATTACTTGAGATAATAGATAAGCTAAATGATGATGAAAAAGTAAATGGTATTTTATGTCAGTTACCTTTACCAAAACATATAGACGAAGATGTTGTAATAAAACGAATTTCTCCTCAAAAAGATGTTGATGGTTTTCATCCAGAAAATGTTGGTGCATTAGTTATTGGTCAAAAAGGATTTGTATCATGTACACCAGCTGGTATAATAGAGTTATTAAAAAGAAGTAATATTGATATTGATGGGAAACACTGTGTTATTGTTGGTAGAAGTAATATAGTGGGTAAACCTATGGCTTTACTTATGCTTAGAGAAAATGCTACAGTAACTGTTTGCCATTCACATACTAAAAATCTTAAAGGAATTACTAAAACAGCTGATATTTTAATAGTAGCAATCGGTAAACCTAAATTTATTAACGAAGAATATGTCAAAGATGGAGCTGTTGTTATTGATGTTGGAATTCATCGCCAAGAAAATAAAAAATTATGTGGTGATGTAGATTTTGATAGTGTATGTGATAAAACAAGTGCAATTACCCCTGTTCCTGGAGGAGTAGGACCGATGACAATTGCAATGCTTATGCATAATTGTGTAGAAGGTGCAAAAAATTATTAGGAGATGAAAGAAATTTATGAAATGCAAAAAATGTGGAGCTGATCTTCAAGATGGGGTAATATATTGCCCACATTGTGGAAAGGAAGTTCAGATTGTTCCTGACTACAACGAATTTGATGAAGAGTATTTAAAAAACATCATATTGCAAGAACAAATGAATAGTACTTTGGTAGAGGATAACCGCATTGATACAGAAGAACAAATTTCGATTAATTCTAATAATAAAAAAGAAAGAATTATTATTATGATTGGAATGATTACTGCTATAGTTTTGGCTATAGCAGTAGTTGTTTATACATCAATTGCTAATTATCATTCGAATTCATACACTTATCAAATCAACTCAGGGAAGGATGCGTTTAAAGAAAAAAATTATGATCTTGCAATTAAACATTTTAATAGAGCAACTGAAATTGATAAGACGAGATCATATCCTTTTGTAGAGTTAGGTTTGATATATGAAGCTAAAAAGGATAAAGTTACAGCGGAAGATATGTTTAAGAAAGCAATTCAGAAGGATAAAAAAGACATAAATGCATATAAATGCATTATAAATTTTTATGAAAAAAATGGTGATCTTAATAAAATTGTTGAATTAGCTCAAAAAGTAAATAATTCAAAAGTGAAGGCTTTATTTAGTGAATATATTCCTATAGAACCTGATTTTAATTCTGACACTGAGATATTTTATAATAAAATAGATATACAATTAATAATAGCAAATGAAACAGATGTTGTTTATTATACAATTGATGGTAAAGATCCTATAAAAGATGGTAAAGTTTATAATGTGAAGGATGGAATTATCATCAGAACACCAGGAACATACTATATTAAGGCAGTATCTAAAAATAGAAAAGGTATCTATTCTCAGGTTGTTGAAAAGAAATGCAAGCTTGCTCTATTGAAACCAGATCAGCCAGTAGTATCACCTAGTTCTGGCAGTTATGGAGCACCTACATATATCACGATTTCTGTACCAGATGGATGCGAGGCATATTATACATGGGATGGACAAACACCTACAAGAAATTCAGAAAAATATACAAGTCCATTTTTAGTACCAGAGGGAAATAATGTATTAAATGTTATTTCAGTTGATATAAAAACAGGTAAAGTAAGTGACGTATATAGTGCTTATTATGAATATTATTCACAATAATAAGTCGAATTGAATCGACTAGGAGGAAATATGAGAAAAACATTAAAAAGTGCACAAATTATACCAATAGGTTTTTTTGTATTTATAATGATAGGAACACTTTTATTAATGTTACCAATATCGACTAAACCATCTTTTTCAACATCATGGATTGATGCATTGTTTACAGCAACAACATCAATTTGTGTAACTGGCTTAGTTACTGTTGATACATATATGCAATGGACAGTTTTTGGTAAAGTAGTTATTCTGTTTTTAATTCAAATTGGTGGATTAGGAGTAGTATCTATTTTGACAATGATGTTAATTGTTTTAAATAAGAAAATAACAATAAAAGAAAGAGTTTTAATAAGAGATTCATTTAATTTAGATACAATTGATGGATTAGTTAAGTTTTTGTTAAAAGTTGTAAAAGGAATAGGAATAGTAGAAGCTATAGGCACAGTAGTTTATTCATTTATTTTAGTTCCTAAGTTCGGATTTATAAGAGGATTGTCATATTCTCTTTTTAATTCAGTATCTGCTTTTTGTAATGCTGGTATGGATATTATGGGACCAAATAGTTTAGAAAATTATAATAGAAATCCTTTATTTTTAATTAATACTATGTTACTTATAGTAATTGGAGGTTTAGGATATATAGTTTGGTTTGATGTTATTGATATAGCAAAAATATGTATTAATAAAAAAAGAAATTTAAAATACTTCTTTAAATATTTATCAGAGCATACTAAATTGGTATTAGTTTTAACATTTGGATTAATTTTATTTGGAGCAGGTTATATTTTTATCATGGAATATAATAATCCATATACTATCGGACATATGTCGTTACATAATAAAATTCTTAACTGTTTTTTTCAATCGGTTACTTTTAGAACAGCAGGTTTTTCTACCATATCACAGAAGAACTTACGTGGATTGTCAGGCTTCATGGGATGTATTCTAATGTTTATTGGGGGTTCTCCAATGGGTACTGCCGGTGGTATTAAAACAGTCACAATTTTTGTAGTAATATTATCTACATTTGATTTTGTTAGAAATAAGAAAGATATTACTATTTTTAATAGAACTGTAAGCGAAGAACTTGTTAGAAAATCTGTAGCAATTATTGTATTTAATTTTTTTGTTACTGTTACTCTTGCAATAATACTGTGCAAAACAAACAATCTTGATATTTTGGACGGGATGTATGAGACTTTTAGTGCAACTGCTACAGTTGGATTATCGAGAAATGTAACTGCTACGCTTGATTCAGTTGGTAAAATGATTATTATTTTATCAATGTATCTAGGAAGAGTCGGTCCAATTTCATTAGGATTGTTCTTTATAACATCTAGTTATAATAAAAATGATATAAAATATTCAAATGGTAGATTTTTAGCAGGTTAAATTAGTTGAATAAAACCAAATTTGATGATATCAAAAAATGAGTATTTAAAAGGAGTAGTGTATTAATGAGTAAATCAGTGGCTGTCCTTGGAATGGGACAATTTGGTAGATATATAACAGAAGAATTATGTGAAAGCGGAGCAGATGTGCTTATAGCTGATAAAAATGAAGAGATAATTAATCAGTATGCCAATATGGTAAGTATTGCATTAACTGCTGAATTAAGCGATCCAGAAGTTATTAGTAATATTGGATTATCAAATATGGATGTTGTAGTTGTATCAATGGGTGATAATCTTGAGTCTAGTATTATGTGTGTTATGGTAGCGAAGGAAGAAGGCGTAGAAAAAGTTCTTGCAAAAGCTTCGTCTGAGAGAATGGCCAATATATTAAAAAAAGTCGGAGCTGATGAAATTATTTTTGCAGAAAAGGAAAGTGCAAAAAGTAATGCTCGTAAAATAATGTCTTCTAATTTTTTAGAATTCTTTGAAATAAGTAAAAATGTTTGCGTTGTTAGTTTACGTCCTAAAAAAGAATGGATTGGTAAAAGCTTAAAAGAGTTAAGACTACGTGAAAAACATAAAATAAATGTTATTACAATGAAAAAGAATAACCGTATAATGTCATATTTAAGTCCGGAAGAAGTGATTGAAGAAGGAACAGAACTTTATATTTTGGCTGACGTAAATAGATTGAATCGATTGAAATAAGCATATAAAAACATATAAATATAATTAAAAAAATTATAATAAATTATAACAAAAACATAATAATTAATAGAAAAAAACAAACAATGCCTTTTTAAAAAGTAAAGGTCATTGTTTGTTTTTGCATTAAGACTAATAATTTTTCTGTTTACCAATTTCTGCGGCACGTTTTAAAGCAGCATCTATATTAGGCCTAAAGTTTTCTATACCAATTTTCTCTATGAATTTGTTTTTCTTCATTGTTTTCATAGGTTGTTCATTAACATGTGAGAATATTAATTGAACGTTAGCTAATTCACATTGTTTGTATAATTTTTCAAGTCCTTGCATGGCAGTAGCATCAATTGCAGGGACTCCACGCATACGAATAATAAGAATTTTAGTATATTCTTTTAATTCGATTAGCTCAATAAGTTCACTGTCTCCAAAAAACATAGGACCTATAATTTCATATACACGAACATATTCAGGTACATATTTTTTATCAGTAGCATCTGGGTCATTCTCAGGATCAATATATGTCCATCCCATAACGCTTGATTCATCACTCATACGCTTCATGAATAATAAACATGCAAAAATCATACCTACTTCAATAGCAACGACTAAATCGAATAAAATTGTCAAAACAAAAGTTGTACACAAAACAATTATATCGCTTTTTGAAGATGTTTTACATAAATGTGTAAAAGTACGCCATTGACACATATTATAAGCTACTAAAAACAATATAGCTGCAATAGTTGGCATTGGAATAAGTTTTGCATATGGCATAAGTACAATCAAAACAAGTAGTAATGTGATTGAATGTACAATACCTGCAACAGGTGTTTTGCCACCGTTTTTGATATTAGCAGCTGTTCGTGCAATTGCACCAGTAGCTGGAATACCACCAAATAAAACTGAACCTATATTACCAATACCCTGAGCAACCAATTCAGTATTTGAACGGTGTCTAGAATTAATCATTCCATCTGCTACTACACAGGATAAAAGTGATTCAATTGCAGCAAGAATTGCTATTGTAAATCCATCTGAAGCTGCAGCTTGAATTCCATTTATAGTAATAGATGGTAATGTAAATTTAGGTAAACCACCACGGATAGAATATAAATCACCAATAGTATAAACATTTAGTTTTAGAACTTTTACTAAGATGATACATACAATAACTGCGATGATTGAACCAGGTATTTTTTCACTTATTTTTGGCCATACAATTAAGATAACCAAGCTAATAACGCCAATTATAACGGCATTGATGTTAAAAGTTGAAGTTGATTTTGAAAGTGCAACAAGTTTTTCAATTGAGCTGATAGCTGTTGTTCCTTTTGGATAAGTTGCACCTAAGAAATCTTTTAATTGGCCAATTAAAATTGTTACAGCTATACCTGCTGTAAATCCTGTGGTAATAGTATAGGGTATAAACTTAATTAATGATCCTAACCTTAACACTCCCATAAAAATAAGGATCACACCGGCAATAAGTGTAGCCAACACAAGACCATTCATTCCTCTATTAGCTACAATTCCCGCAACAATAGTAGCAAAAGCTGCAGTTGGACCAGCAATTTGAACTTTGCTACCACCAAAGAATGAAATTAAGAATCCAGCAATTATAGCTGTATAAATTCCTTCTTCTGGACCGACGCCAGATGCTAATGCTAATGCAATAGATAACGGAAGAGCAATAATTGCTACAATTATTCCTGATACCAAATCTTTTGCAAATTGTTGTCCTGAATAATTTTTTAAGTCAGAGAACAACATGGGCTTTAATTTTTCTTTTTGCATTACTGTTTAAACCTCTTTTTTCTTTTTGCCAAAAAAAGTTTAAAAAATAAAATTATTAATCAAACGTAATAGTTTTATTGGTTAGTGATTTAATTTTTACTAAAGACACAACATCGATACCTAGTTCCTTTAATTTAGTTTCTCCCGGTTGAAATACCTTATTGATTATAACGCCCACTCCGGCTGTAGTTGCGTGTGCTTTATGAAATAGGCGTAGGGCACCGACCGCAGCTTCTCCATCAGCAAGGAAATCATCAATTAGTAAAATATTATCATCTTCTGAAATATATTTCTGAGATACTGTTAACTCATAATTTTTGTGATGAGTAAATGAGTAAACTTCAGTCTGATATAAATCACTATTAAGATATTTAGATGGTTCTTTTTTCAAAATAATAAGAGGAACGTTTAGTTCTTTAGCTGTCATTAAAGCAGGAGCAATTCCAGAACTTTCAATAGTTGCTACTTTTGTGACTTTTTGCTCTTTAAATTGAGCAGCAAAGTTTTTTCCTATTTTGTCCATTAAGACGGGGTCAATCTGGTGATTAATAAAACTGTCGACTTTAATAATTTCATCATTTATAACCTCTCCTTGGGCTAGTATTAATTTTTGTAATTCCTCCATAAAAAACACCTCCACAGTTAAAATAAACTCTCCTAACAATATTATAACATTTTTTTTACAACTATGGAAAACAAAATTGTAAATACTTTACGAAAAAGCTAAATAATATTATAATATACGTATGAAAATATCAGTAATATGCGTAGGAAAAGTAAAAGAAAAGTTTTATAGAGATGCAATTGCGGAGTACTCAAAAAGGCTTAGTAGATATATTAAGTTAGAAGTAATAGAAGTTGCAGATGAAAAAACAAAAGAACAATGCACAGAAAACGAGATAAACATTGTTAAAGATATAGAAGGAGAAAGAATTATAAATGCCATTAAGGATAGTAATGCCTATCTTGTTTGTCTCGCAATAAATGGAAAAAAGTTAGATTCTGTTGAATTGTCAAAAAAAATTGAACATCTTGGAATACAAGGTACCAGTCATATATATTTTGTGATAGGAGGATCACTTGGCTTATCAGATAATGTACTTAAAAAAGCAGATTATTTATTAAGTTTTTCAAATATGACGTTTCCTCACCAATTGATGAGAGTAATCTTGTTAGAACAGGTGTATAGAAGTTATAGAATTATGAATAATGAGCCGTATCATAAATAAAACATATCATAAACATAATATGTTACGAACAAACCGTATCATAAAGCAACGAATAATAGATAAAATTTGTTTTTGAGTTGAATTTTTGACTAGGAGGAAAAACAACATGAGAATGTATGACATTATCATGAAAAAAAAAGAAAATGAAGAATTGGCAACAGAAGAAATTAAATTTTTTGTAGAAAATTATACAAATGGGACGATTCCTGATTACCAAGCTTCAGCTTTACTTATGGCTATTTGTTTTAATGGAATGTCTAAGAAAGAAACATTAGATTTGACGTTAGCTATGCGAGATAGTGGAGATGTATTGGATTTAAGCTATATAGATGGTATAAAAGTTGATAAACACAGTACAGGTGGAGTAGGAGATAAAACTTCACTTGTTCTTACTCCGCTTGTTGCAAGTTTAGGAGTACCAGTTGCAAAAATGTCTGGGCGTGGATTAGGTCATACTGGCGGAACGATAGATAAATTAGAATCATTTCCAGGTTTTACGACAGGAATATCCGAAGAAACATTTAAAGAGAATATTCAAAAAATAGGCATAGCAATTGCAGGTCAGACAGCGAACTTAGCTCCTGCTGACAAAAAACTGTATGCACTTAGAGATGTGACTGCAACAGTAAATCAGGTATCATTAATTGCAAGTTCCATAATGAGCAAAAAATTAGCTTCAGGAAGTGATGCTATCGTGCTTGATGTAAAAACCGGAGATGGAGCTTTTATGAAGAATTTAGAAGATTCAAATAATCTTGCTAAGGAAATGGTAGCAATTGGTAAATTAGCAAACAAACATACAGTTGCAGTTATTACTGATATGAATCAACCTTTAGGAAGAAATGTAGGTAATATTGTTGAAGTTAAAGAAGCGATAGACACTCTAAATGGAAATGGTCCCTCTGATTTTAAAGAAGTTGTGTATGAATTGGGTTCTCAAATGTTGATTGCAGCTAATAAGGCAACTACAAAAGAAGAAGCTTTTAGATTAATGGATGAAGCAATAGAAAATAAATCAGCATTAAATAAATTCGCTGATTTTGTTAAAGCGCAGGGTGGCGATGAATCTTATGTCTATGAGCCAGATAAATTCCAAAATGCAAAGTATACAGTTGAAGTAAAGGCCACACAAAACGGATATGTAAGGAATATATTTGCGGAAAGTATTGGAAATGCCTGTATGATGCTTGGAGGAGGTCGAGAGACAAAGGATAGCGTCATAGACTTAACAGTTGGTATTTATTTGAATAAAAAAGTGGGTGAATATGTTGAAAAAGATGGCATTTTAGCTACTATATATGCAAATGATATGGATAAAGCAAGCATGGCTAAGAAAGTTATATTTGATGCATATGAATTGACTGAACAAAAAGTGTTAGCGCCTAATGTAATTAAAGGAGTAATTGATTAATGAATATGACAGAAAGAATTATGACAATGGAAACTGAACATTTATCTAATATATTTGGTCAGTTCGATTCACATGTAAAGAAAATAGAAAAGACTCTTGGAGTAACTGTTATCGTAAGAGATAATTTAGTAAAATTCATTGGAAACGATAATGCATGTTCAAATGCACAGCTGATTTTTAAACAATTGTATGAATTATCAAAACGAGGAAATGAGATAACAGATCAGACTGTAAACTATGAACTATCATTGATACTAGAAAAACAAGATCCATCAGCTATTGTAACATTAGATGGAGATATCATTTGTCACACGATACAGGGTAAACCAGTTAAGCCTAAGACTATTGGACAAAAGAAGTACGTTGATTCTATTAGAAAAAATATGGTTACATTTGGCATAGGCCCAGCAGGTACAGGAAAAACTTATTTAGCAATGGCAATGGCTATTACCGCTTTTAAGAATGAGGAAGTAAGTAGAATTATTTTGACTCGTCCTGCTATAGAAGCTGGAGAAAAACTTGGATTTTTACCAGGAGATTTGCAAAGTAAAATAGATCCATATTTAAGACCGTTATACGATGCATTGTATCAGATAATGGGAGCGGAAAGCTTTTTGAAAAATCAAGAGAAAGGATTAATAGAAGTAGCTCCGCTTGCTTATATGAGAGGTCGTACTTTAGATAATGCTTTTATTATTCTAGATGAGGCACAAAATACAACCTCAGCACAAATGAAAATGTTTTTAACAAGAATTGGATTTGGATCAAAGGTTGTTATTACTGGTGACGCAAGCCAAAAAGATTTGGCTCCGGATACTCAATCTGGTCTAGATGTTGCACTTAAAGTTTTATCAAATGTCGATGAAATTGGAAAATGCAAATTAACAGCTAATGATGTTGTAAGACATCCTTTAGTTCAAAAAATTGTTAAAGCATATGAAAGTTATGAAGAAAGAGTTGAAAAGAATAAGAAAAGAAGAACTAAAGCTAATGCTAAAAACAGATCAAAATAAAGCAAACAAATTTTAAATTAATAAAAAGGGTGGGAGATTATGGAGGAGAAGGTAACACCTTATAGGGTTATTCCAATGGTAATAATGTTTATAATTATTTTTTCATCTAGTTTAACATTAGGATTCTATCGAAGTTTAACTGTTCATGAATATCTATTATTGTTAATATTAGATGTGGTTTTTTGGGGATTATTTATATATGAATTAGAATACAAAAGAACACATAGACAAATACATAATAATACACAATGCAGTTTTATTAATGTATCAATAGGAATGTGTATATCAACAATAGTTACTGTGATTTGTTGTTTTGTGCCAGATTTTATAAAACCTATCATGTTGATTGTGGTTATAATGTGTGCTTTTTCAACAGATGTTTTAGCAATAATCTATGGGATTTATTCAATTGTACTTGTTTCAATAATAAATAATTCTAGTAAAGAAGAGATAGTTGCAGCAGTTCTTATTATTATTTTTACAGCAATTGTAGTAAACAGTTTTGCAAATGCCAATGATTATGTGTGGAGCTGTTTGACGATGTTTTTTGTTAATTGTATGATAAACACGTTATTCTTTTTTGAAAAAAATAATACTGTTTCAAAGAACTATTTTATAAGCATAATTGCAATTAGTATATTAAATTGTTTATTTACACTTGTATTCTATAAAAAAGTGTATCATAATACCATAAGTGAGGAAAAAAATAAATACGAAGAAATTTTGGATGAAAATTATCATGCAATTTTAAGCGTAAAGGCTTTTTCTCCAGAAGAATACAATCATGCAGTTAAGGTATCTGATTTATCATATAGGTGTGCAAAGAAAGTTGGTTTTGATACGACTTTATGTGCAACAGCCGGTTTTTACTATAGAATGTGCAAATGGAATGATAATCAAGGAATTGATAAAGCAATACAGAAGGCAAAATATGAATGCTTTCCTGAAAAAGTAATAAATATTATTTCTGAATATAATGGAGAAAAAAAATTGCCTTCTTCAAAAGAATCTGCACTAATAAATATGACAGATACGTTAATTGATAAGATGGAACATATTAAAAATGTTAAAGAGAATTCTTTAGATTTTGAAATGTTAATATATCAAACATTAAATGATTTTTCAATAACTAATAAGCTTGATGCCTCAGGAATGAGTGTACATCAGTTTCTTTTGGTTAGAGACTATTTAGTGAAGGAGGGAATCAAAAAGTGATTTTTGATTTAGAAGAAATTTGCAAGGTTCCATTTGAATTTAATTATTCAGAACTTGCAGAAAAGGTAATAAGTTTTTGCCTTGAGTATATTGAATTCCCTTATGAAGCAGAAGTTAATTTGACATTAACAAATAATGAGGAAATTCATAAAATAAATTTAGAGCATAGAGGGATTGATAGACCAACAGATGTTTTGTCATTTCCAATGCTAGAAAATGCTACTCCAGGAGATTTTTCTTCTTTAGATGAAGATGATTGCGATGCATTTGATTACGATACAAATGCGGTGATGCTTGGAGATATTGTTATATCAGTTGACAAAGTTCTAGAACAAGCACAAGAGTATGGTCATAGCATAGAAAGAGAATTTGCTTTTTTAATTTGTCATAGCATGCTTCATTTGTTCGGTTATGATCATATGGAGGATGATGAAAGAACAGAAATGGAAACTCAACAACGCATTATAATGGAAAAACTAAATATACTTCGATAATCAATATATTATTAGGGGGATAAATATATGAGAAAAAAGTACGTTATTAGTTTGTTAGTTTGTGCAATGTGTGGTAGTCTATTAGTTGGTTGTAAAAAAGAAGAAAAGCAGGGACCTGCTGAAATAAAAACCAATAAAACTTCGAATGCAGTTGAAAAAAACCATAAAGGTAAAATTCAAAGTTTGTATACGGGAGAGTGGATTGATAAAAAATTAGCTCAAAAAAGACCAGTTGCAATTATGGTTGAGAATACGCATGCGTGTTTTCCACAGTATGGTATAAGCAAGGCCGATGTCGTTTATGAGTGCCCTGTAGAGGCAGGGATTACACGATTTATGGTTATTATGCAAGATTATTCAAATAGTAACATTTTGGGAAATATCAGAAGTACTAGAGACTACTATGTGCAATATGCTAAGGAATATAATGCTGTCTTTTTTCATTGTGGAGAGAGTAGATTTGCGGTTGATTCTTTAAAAGATATTGATAACGTTGATTGTATTGTAGGAAGTCAGGAAAAATATTTTGAAGAAGTACCACATAAGAATCCTCCTCACCATATATTTACATCCACTCATAAAATAGAGAAGGCGTTTAGTGATTTGAAATATTCAACTACGCTTGATAAATCAGCTAAAGCATATTTTAATTTCGCAGAATCTGATAACAAGGTTAATTTGAGTTCAGGTAGTAAAGTTGAGTATATAAAACTATATTATCCAAATGCTAAACCATATTTTGAGTATAATAAGGTAAATAAAATGTATTATAGAGGCGAGTTTAATGCTTCTCAGACAGATGGTTTAACAAATGCTACTCTTGCTGTAAAAAATATTATTATACAAGAGTGTAAGAGTTCTATAAGGGATAAGAGTGATGGATCTTTAAAGATTGAAACAATAGGAACAGGAACAGGAAAATATATTACTAATGGTCGTATGATAGATATAATCTGGAAATATGACACAAAAAAGAATAAAACCTGTTACTTTGATTCATCGGGCAAGGAGATTACCCTTAATCCGGGAAAAACTTGGGTGTGTATTTCTGAATTTAGCAAAACTAAAGGAAATAAGTTTTACACCACAAAAAAAGAATATGAAAGAAAAAAATAATTGAGGAAATAAAATGAGTCAGTCAAAGAAAAACAGGTCAAATTTTTTAGTGCAGGGTTCAATTCTTGCAATGGCATCAATAATAAGTCGAATAATAGGCTTGGTCTATAGGTTACCGATGACAGCTATTTTAAAAGACGTTGGAATTGGATACTATGGTACAGCTTTTGAAATATATAATGTTATGCTTATTATTTCATCATATAGTTTGCCCCTAGCTGTTTCTAAACTTGTATCTGCTAAGTTGGGTCAAGGCAATAAAACAGGTGCATATCAAATATTAAAAGGTGCGCTTGTTTTTGCAGCAGTATCGGGTGGAACTGTTTCATTAATTGTATTTTTTGGTGCGGATTATTTAGCAGGTATTATGAATACTCCTATGAGTGCTTATGCGTTAAGAGTTTTAGGCCCTGGATTAGTTGTTGTAGCTGTTTTGGGTGTTATAAGAGGATTTTTTCAGGGTACAGGCACAATGGTACCAAGTGCAGTATCTCAAGTAATTGAACAGATTGTTAATGCAGTAGTTAGTGTTTGGGCAGCGTATGTATTGTACAATTATGGAAAACGTATTGGAGAAGTATTAGGTGACAAGGAACATTATTCAGCAGCATATGGTGCAGCAGGTGGAACACTTGGTACCTTGATGGGATCAGTAGCAGCATTGATTTTTGTGAGTATTATTTTTATCACTTACTTAAAAGTCTTTAAGAAAAAAATGAAAAAAGAACATAATGTGGAAGTTGATTCTTTTTCATATACAATGAAAATACTTATTGCTACTATTATTCCAGTTCTTTTAAGTACAACAGTTTATAATATTAGTGCAAGTATTGATCAGGGTATTTTTAAAAACATTGCTGCTTTGCAAGGATATTTACCAGATAAAACTGATGCCTGGTATGGTGTGTTTACCGGAAAATATCGTTTGTTGATTAATGTACCTATTTCGATAGCTTCAGCTATGGTAGCATCAGCTGTTCCTAAATTAACATCTTCATATGCACAAGGTGATTTAGAAGCTGTGCGTCATCAGATTCAAGCATCAACTAGATTTATAATGGTAATTGCTTTCCCTTGTACAGTTGGATTAATGGCTTTAGCTCGCCCAATTTTAATTTTGCTTTTCCCAACAACAGTTGGAAATATTGATGTTGCAACTAACATGATTTTGATTGGCTCTGTAGCTATTATTTTTTATTCAATATCAACACTATCAAATGGTTTATTACAAGGTATTGATAAACTAAAAATTCCAGTAATCAATGCTTGTATTGCTTTAGTAACTCATGTATTATTGTTAATCTTTTTAATGTTAGCTTTTAGATTAGGAATTTATGCGGTAGTAATTGCAAATACATTTTTTGCATTTATTATGTGTATTTTAAATAGTAAAGCAATAGTGAAATATAGTGGGTTTGAAAGGGAGTATAAAAAAACGTATATTATCCCAGCTTTATGCTCAGTAATTATGGGAGTGCTTACATTCTTCACATATCACGGAGTATATAAAATTATCAGAAGAAATTTTGTGGCAATTATTTTTGCATTTGTTGTGGCATTTATTTCTTATGGAGTATTATTATTACTTCTTAAGGGACTTACAGAAGATGAACTTAGACATTTCCCAGGTGGAAGACAATTGGTTAAAATGGCAAAAATGGTACATTTAATGTAGTAAAAATGGGCACTAATTAATTCTATTATTATGTTATAATAAGGATTAATGATGTGCCCTATTGTAATTTATCAATAATTAAAGAAAAGAGATATTTTATGAAATATGATGTGATAATTATCGGAGCCGGAGCGTCTGGCATTATGGCAGCAATAACAGCAGCTCGTCAGAATAAATCAGTTCTTTTAATAGATAAAGAGAACAAACTCGGGAAAAAAATATATGCTACAGGAAATGGAAAATGCAATTTTACTAATGCATATATGAAAAAAGAATGTTTTTTTGGAAACGAAGAATTAAGCAATAATATTTTTGGCGTTTTTTCGGAAAAAAATGTAATAGATTTTTTTAATAAAATTGGTGTTTTGTCATATGAAAAAAATGGATATTATTATCCAAATTCAAATCAGGCATCATCTATTGTAACAGCACTTGAATTAGAACTTATGAGATGTGGCGTAACTATTTGTTTAAATAGCAGTGTTTTAGAGATAAAGGCTATTAAAGATGTTAGACCATGTGATTCTATTTCGGAATATATAATAAAAGGATATACCATAGAAAATGTGGCGGATGTATCGTCTGCTGGTTTAGAAAAAAATAAAAAAATCAGTAAAGATAATAAACATAACAAAAATAGCAATAGTAAAAGGAACAGTAATAAAAGCAATAATAATGCAGTTACACAAAAAAGAATGTTTTCATATGAGTGTAAAAGTCTTATTTTTGCAACAGGTTTATTAGCTTCTCCTAAGTTGGGTAGTGATGGAAGTTCCTTTGAATTAATCCAAAAGCTTGGACATACATTCACTTCTATTTTACCTGTTTTATGTGGTTTTTATTGTAAAGGTAATGCATTTAAAAAGATGGCTGGTGTAAGGGTGAAAGGACAAATATCAATTCTTGATAATGGAAAAGTGCTAAATAAAAATACTGGAGAAATACAAATCACTGATTACGGGATTTCAGGAATTCCTGTTTTTCAGGTGAGTCATAGTATTTCAGAATTATTATTGTCAAAAAAAACGGTTATGGGAGAAATTGATTTTTTAACGGATATTTCAGCGGAAAATTTAAAGCAGTGTTTAAAGAATAATGCTTTAATTCTGCCAGATAAAAAAGAATTTAAATATATTTTAAATGGTATTTTGCCAGATAAGATGTGGAATGAATTATTCAATTATGCAAAAATGGATTCTTCTTTTACCAAAAAAGGAATCATTAAACGAAACATGTCATTAGAAAAAACAATAAATGATATGATAAATAAACTAGTTGATTCAATTAAGCACTATCAGGTTATTATTGAAAAAAGTCGTGGTTATGAGTTTGCTCAGGCGTGTTCAGGTGGTATTAATTCAAATGAAATTGATGCAAATACTCTAGAATCAACATTGTATAATAATTTGTTCTTTGCAGGTGAATTGCTTGATGTAGATGGAATCTGTGGTGGATACAATTTGCAATGGGCTTGGACGAGTGGTTACATAGCAGGTTTAAATGCGGCTAAATAATATAACTCATAAAATAAATTTAAAAATTGAATAAAAAAACAGAAAAAGGAAAAAATATGATAAGAATTAATCAAATCAAATTGCCTTTAGAGCATAATGAAGAGGATTTAAAAAATAAAATAGCATCTATTTTAAAAACAAAAAAAGAGTTTTTATATAAAATTATAAAAAAATCAATAGATGCAAGAAAAAAACCTGAAATTTATTGGGTATATTCAGTTAATGTTGAAATAAAAAATGAAGAAAAAATATTATCTCATATACGTATGAAATCAGTTATGCCAATTAAAGAGATTACATATAAAATTCCACAGTTAGGTGACAAAGATTTGTCAGTTAGACCGATTGTAGTAGGTGCAGGCCCTGCAGGCCTTTTTGCAGCTTTTTTACTAACAGAAGCAGGTTTTATGCCAATTGTTTTAGAACAAGGAAAAAAAGTGGAAGAACGTCAGGAAGATGTTGAAAAGTTTTGGAAGACTGGTATTTTAAGTCCTTATAGTAATGTTCAATTTGGCGAGGGCGGAGCAGGAACATTTTCAGATGGAAAGCTAAATACAGCTGTTAAAGATAAAACAGGTCGTAATAGATATGTTTTAGAGACTTTTGTTAGATTTGGAGCAAATGAGAATATTTTGTACGATAACAAACCACATATTGGAACTGATGTATTATGTAAAGTAATTGCCAATATGCGTAATTATTTAATAGAAAAAGGTTGTGAATTTAAATTCAATACAAGAGTTATAGATTTTGTTATAGAAAATTCAAAAATTTGTGGTGTAATAGTACAGGATGGTTCACTTATTAGGTCTGAAACTATTATTTTGGCATTAGGCCACAGTGCAAGACAAACATTTGAGACATTGCATAAACATAATGTGGAAATGCAGGCTAAGAGTTTTGCGGTTGGTTTTAGAGTCGAACATCCACAAAGAATGATAAATGAAGAAATGTATGGTAGCAAATATTGTGAAAAATTACCAGCTTCTCCATATAAAGTGACTTCGAATTTTCCTAATGGAAGAGGTGTATATTCATTTTGCATGTGCCCAGGCGGTTATGTTGTAAATTCATCTTCAGAGGAAGGAAGATTAGTTGTTAATGGTATGAGTTATTCTCATCGTGCAGGAAGTAATGCAAACAGTGCTATTATAGTATCAGTAAATCCTAATGATTTTGGATTCGATGGTCCTTTAGCAGGAATGTATTATCAAAGAATGCTAGAAGAAAAAAATTATAAATTAGGTGAAGGTAAGATTCCACAGCAATTGTTTGGTGATTTTGAAAAAAATATAGTGTCAAAGGATTATGGTGATTTTTGCAGTACGACAAAAGGCGCTGCTGTATTATCAAATCTTAGAGGATTAATGTCTAGTGATATGGAAATTTCTTTCATAGAAGGTATGAAACATTTTTCAAATATTATTACAGGTTTTGATCGTTACGATGCTATTTTATCGGGAATGGAAACAAGAACATCGTCACCTATAAGAATAAATAGAAATATTAATTTTGAAAGTAATATTGCAGGTTTGTATCCGTGCGGAGAGGGCGCAGGTTTTGCCGGAGGAATTACATCTGCTGCAATGGATGGTTTGAAGGTTGCGGAAAAAATCATACAACAATTTAAACCAATGTATTAGTAATGTATCAATAAAATTATAAGAAAGAGGAACAAAAAGTGGCTGAAGAATTAACTCCAATGATGAAACATTATCTTCAAACAAAAGAAGAAAATAAAGATTGTATAGTTTTTTATCGTTTAGGCGATTTTTATGAAATGTTTTTTGATGATGCAAAAGTTGTTTCTAAAGAACTTGAATTAACTTTAACTGGAAAAGCTTGCGGATTATCAGAAAGAGCTCCAATGTGTGGAATACCATATCATTCAGCAGACGTGTATCTTAATAAATTAGTATCTAATGGACATAAAGTTGCAATTTGTGAGCAAGTTGAAGATCCTAAAACAGCAAAAGGTATGGTAAAAAGAGAGGTTGTAAGGGTTGTAACTCCAGGTACTAACATTAATATGACAGCATTAGATGAAACAAAGAATAATTATTTAATGTGTATAGTTTGTGTAGAAGATGTATACGGAATTGCAACAGTGGACGTTACTACAGGTGATTTTTTCGTTACACAGGTTGATACAAAACGTAAACTAATTGATGAAATTAATAAGTTCGTTCCTTCAGAAATAATATGCAATGATTCATTTTTTATTAGTGGAGTAGATATTGATGATTTAAGGGAAAGATTAAACATTGTTATTTCAGCTATAGATGCATGGTATTTTGGAAATGAAACAGTTCAGGAGACATTGTTTGATCATTTTAAAGTTAAATCACTTGAAGGTTTAGGTCTTGCAGATTATGATGCAGGAAGTGTTTCAGCTGGTGCAATTCTAAAATATTTGTACGAAACACAGAAAAATTCACTTGCTAATATTTTAACAATACAACCATATTCGATTGGTAAATACATGATAATCGACAGTTCTTCACGCAGGAATCTAGAATTAGTAGAAACTCTTAGAGAAAAGCAAAAAAGAGGTTCTCTTTTATGGGTATTAGATAAGACTAAGACTGCTATGGGAGCTAGATTATTAAGAAATTATGTAGAACAACCTTTGATTGATAAGGACGAAATCATAAAAAGACAAGATTTTATTGAAGATTTAAATAATCATGCTATTACTAGAGAAGAATTGAGAGAATATTTGAATCCAATTTATGATTTAGAAAGACTAATTACAAGAATTTCTTACCAGACAGCTAATCCAAGAGATTTGATTGCATTTAGAAATTCATTAAAAATGTTACCACCTATTTATGCACAGTTGAATGATTTGTCTTGTGATTTATTACGAGAAATTAAATCAAATTTTGATTGTCTTACAGATTTGCATGATTTATTAGATAAGTCAATTAATGAGGAACCACCTATTAGTACAAAAGATGGTGACATAATCAAAGATGGCTATAATGAAATAGTAGATAAATTAAGACGTGCAAAAACAGAAGGAAAACAGTGGTTAGCTGAACTTGAAGCAGAAGAAAAGGAAAAAACTGGAATTAAGAATCTAAAAATCAAATATAATAAAGTTTTTGGATATTATCTAGAAGTTACAAATTCATATAAAGAATTAGTACCGGATTATTATGTTAGAAAACAAACACTTACTAATGCTGAAAGATATATAACACCAAAGTTGAAAGAATTAGAAGATATGATACTTGGTTCAGAGGATAAGCTTGTATCAATGGAATATGACTTGTTCAAAGAAATAAGAGATGAAATATCAAATAATATTGCAAGAATTCAGGCAACTGCTAAGGCAATAGCTAAACTAGATGTGTTTGTGTCCCTTGCTACTGTAGCAGAAAAGAATAATTATTGTCGTCCTAATATTAACAATGATGGTGTTATCAATATAAAGGCAGGTAGACATCCAGTAGTAGAAAAGATGATAAAAAATGATATGTTTATTTCAAATGATACATATTTAGATAATAATAACAATAGAGTAGCAATTATTACAGGCCCTAATATGGCTGGTAAATCTACTTATATGAGACAAAGTGCTATTATAGTTTTAATGGCTCAGATAGGATGCTTTGTTCCTGCTGCATCAGCTGATATTGGTATAGTTGATAGAATATTCACCAGAGTAGGAGCTTCAGATGATCTTGCAAGTGGTCAGAGTACTTTTATGGTAGAAATGAATGAAGTTGCTAATATTTTAAGATGTGCTACTAGCAAATCATTATTGATTTTAGATGAAATAGGACGAGGAACATCTACATTCGATGGATTAAGTATAGCATGGGCTGTAGTTGAACATATAAGTAATCCTAACATTTTAGGAGCAAAGACTTTGTTTGCAACGCATTATCATGAATTAACTGAGTTAGAAGGTAAAATTGCAAGCGTTAACAATTATTGCATCGCAGTAAAGGAAAAGGGGGATGATATTGTTTTCCTTAGAAAAATTGTTAAAGGTGGCGCAGATAAGAGTTATGGTATACAAGTTGCAAAACTTGCAGGCGTACCAAATTCTGTAATAGAACGTGCAAAAGAAATTGTTGAAGAACTAACTCAAAATGATATAACTGAAACAGTAAAAAGTATCACAGTTGATGTACCAGTTAAAAAAAGTAAAAAAACAAAGTCTCCTAAAAAATTAGATGATGTTGATAGCAATCAGATTTCATTATTTGATGCATTTAACAATATGAATCTTGGTTCAAATGAAGTTATAGATGAAATAAAAGCACTTGATATATCAAATATGACACCAATAGAGGCATTAAATAAATTATATGAATTGCAGTCAAAAGCAAATAATAAATAAAGAATCATATGATTTATAGTTAATAATTAAGAAACAGGAGGAAACAATGGGGAAGATAGAGTTATTAGCAAGAGAGACTATTGATAAAATTGCTGCTGGAGAAGTAGTAGAACGTCCAAAATCTGTTGTTAAGGAATTAGTAGAAAACTCGATTGATTCAGGAGCAACTGCAATTACAGTTGAAATCAAGGAGGGTGGTATTTCCTTAATACGTATAACAGATAACGGTAGTGGAATTAAAAAGAGTGATATTCCAATTGCATTTTTAAGACATTCTACTAGTAAAATCAAAACAGCGGAGGATTTATTGAGTGTATCTTCCCTTGGATTTAGAGGTGAGGCGTTATCTAGTATCTCCGCTATCGCACGAGTAGAATTAATTACAAAAACGTATGATGATTTGACAGGAACAAGATATATTATTGAGGGATCTAAAGAAATTTCTAATACAGAAATAGGTGCACCTGAGGGTACAACATTTATTGTGAAAGATATTTTTTTTAACACTCCTGCCAGAAGAAAGTTTCTAAAGTCACCAACGACAGAGGGTAACTACATAGCGGATGTGGTAGAAAAATTAGCTTTATCACATCCAGATATATCTTTTAAATTTATAAGTAATAATAAAACTAAGTTACATACATCGGGTAATTCTAATATAAAAGATCTTGTATATCAAATATATGGTCGCGAAATCGCAAGTTCACTTATTGATGTAGAAGTAGAAACACCTTTGTTTAAAATTAATGGTTTTTTAGGAAAACCGATTATTACAAGAGGTAATAGAAACTATGAAAACTATTTTATAAATGGACGTTATATCAAAAGCTCATTGTTATCAAAAAGTATTGAAGATGGGTATAAGAATTATTTAATGCAACATCAATATCCTTTTACTTTGCTATATTTTGATTTTGAAGGATCTATGATTGATGTTAACGTTCATCCAACTAAAATGGAACTTAGATTTAGTCATAATGAAGAAATCTATCAACAATTATATGATATAGTTTTTGATAAATTATCAAATAGAGAATTGATTCCTAGAGTTCCAATGGATGAAGACTTAGAGCAAAAAAAAGAATTAGAGAAAAAACATATTTTAGAAAAAAGAATACTTCCTGAACCGTTTGAGACATTTAATTATACCAAAAACTATGAGGAAAATATAAAGAATGCTAGGAATAATAATTTAGATAAAAAAGATAGAGTAAATAACAATAAATTTACAACACAATTATCTGGATTACATAGTAAACAAGTTAGTGATGCTGTTTCAACTATATCTAATGCTTTAAATATGGCTTTTGGAAATAAAAATGAAGAAGTATTGGATGATAAAGGCAATGTGTTAAAAAATGATTCTAATGAGTTTTTAAAACAAGATGTGACTGAATATATATCATCAAGTAATAGTAAAAATAGTTTTTTAACAACGGAATTCGAAAACAAAAACAATGACAAATTTACTGATAATGATATACAGTATAAAGAAATCACATTAGGTGATATAGATGAAAAATTTTTATCACAAAAAGCAAAAACATCGTATCAAATTATTGGTCAGCTTTTTAAAACATATTGGTTGATTGAATATGGGGATGAGTTATACATCATGGATCAGCATGCAGCACATGAAAAAGTTTTATATGAACAAACATTAAAAAAATTTAAAGATAAAACATTTACATCACAGATTCTTAATCCTCCTATCATTTTAACTTTAGATGATAGAGAACAAGAAACATTAGAAAAAATAAAAGATGATTTATCTATGTTAGGATATGACATAGAGTTTTTTGGTGGAAAAGAATATAAAATTACTGCAATTCCAGACAATTTATATAATATTGATATGAAGAATTTATTTATTGATATGATTGATGAATGTATGGAGTTTAAAGGTAAAACAACATCAGATTTAATTTTGCATAAAGTTGCAACTATGTCATGTAAAGCTGCAATAAAGGGTAATAACAAGATAAGTTTACCAGAAGTAAAACAACTTTTGGACGATTTATTAGAAATAGAGAATCCATACAATTGTCCGCATGGCAGACCAACAATTATAGCAATGACTAAAACTGAAATAGAGAAGAAATTTAAAAGAATAGTCTAAAAATATAACACTACAAGGATTGATTAAAATGAAGAAAAAACCTTTAATTGTATTAACAGGACCAACAGCTGTAGGTAAAACTGATTTATCTATTAAGTTAGCTAAAACTATAAATGGAGCAATTATTTCGGCTGATTCAATGCAGATTTATAAATACATGGATATTGGTTCAGCTAAGGTAACTAAAGAGGAAATGAACGGAGTAAAACATTATCTTATTGACGATTTATTTCCGGATGAGGAATTTAATATTGTTAAATTCAAGGAAATGGCATTAAAAGCTTTAGATGAAATATATGCTAATAACCAAATTCCGATTGTGGCAGGTGGAACAGGCTTTTATATTCAAGCATTGTTATATGATATTGAATTTTCGGATGAAAAAGAATCTGATACTTCATATAGAGAATCTTTAGAGAAATATGCTAAAGAAAATGGCAATGAAAAACTACATGAAAAGCTAAAGAGTATTGATCCTGAATCATATGATAAAATACATCCCAATAACGTTAAGAGAGTTATTAGGGCAATAGAATTTTATCATTTAAATGGGTATCCAATATCAGAGCATAATGAAAAAGAAAAAAAGAAAGATTCACCTTATAATTTTATATATTTTGTTTTAAATGAGGATAGAGATAATCTATATGATAGAATAAACAAGCGTGTAGATATAATGTTTGATAAGGGACTTTTAGAGGAAGTTATTTCTTTAAAGGAAAAGGGATATACTTCTGATATGGTCTCAATGCAAGGAATTGGTTATAAAGAAATCCTTCGTTATTTAGACGGAGAGTATAGTATTGAATATGCTAAGGAATTAATTAAAAAAGAATCAAGACATTTTGCAAAACGTCAATTAACATGGTTTAGACGTGAAAAAACAGTAGAATGGCTTGATAAAAATAAATATGATTATAATGATGATAGAATCCTTGATTTTATAATTGAAAAATTAAAGAATAAAAATATTATAGAGTGATTTTATCCAAGAAAGGAAGATGTAATGCGAGATTTATTAGAAAAATACTATGAAGAACTTGGTATTTCTAAAGATGTTTTTAATTTTACTAATTGTATTGAAAAAAATTTAAAAGAAAGATTTGAAAAAATTGATTCTATAGCTGAATTAAATCAATTAAAAGTAATTAAAGCTATGCAAAAAAATAAAGTAAGTGCAGAGTGCTTTAATATGTCTTCAGGATATGGGTATGATGATATTGGTAGAGATACATTAGAAAAAGTATATGCGGACTGTTTTAAAGCTGAGGATGCATTAGTTCGCCCACAAATTACATGTGGAACACATGCCTTAGCTTTAGCGCTAATGTCAAATCTTCGCCCAGGGGATGAGTTATTATCGCCAGTAGGCAAGCCTTATGATACATTGGAAGAAGTAATAGGAATTAGAAAATCAAAAGGATCACTTGCAGAATATGGTATAACATATAAACAAGTAGATTTGTTAGAAGATGGATCATTTGATTTTGAGAATATAAAAAAATCAATAAATGAAAAAACAAAAATGGTTACAATTCAACGTTCGAAAGGGTATCAGACACGCCCTACATTATCAGTAGATCAAATTGGAGAATTGATTTCTTTTATCAAAGGAATTAAACCAGATGTAATTTGTATGGTAGATAATTGTTATGGAGAGTTTGTTGAAGAAAAAGAACCAACAGAGGTTGGTGCAGATATGATAGTTGGCTCTTTAATAAAAAATCCAGGAGGAGGACTTGCTCCAATTGGAGGATATATTGCAGGTAAGAAGGAATGTGTTGAAAATGCTGCTTTTAGACTTACATCTCCTGGACTTGGAAAAGAAGTTGGTGCATCCTTAGGTGTAATTCAATCATTTTATCAGGGATTATTCCTTGCTCCTGTAGTTGTTAGCGGTGCATTAAAAGGCGCTATTTTTGCAGCTAATATTTATGAAAAATTAGGATTTAAAGTTGTTCCTAATGGTACAGAAAGTCGTCATGATATTATTCAGGCTGTTGAATTTAGAGATAAGGATAAAATGATAGCTTTTTGTGAAGGAATTCAGGCAGCAGCTCCAGTTGATAGTTTTGTAACACCTGAACCATGGGCTATGCCAGGTTATGATAGTGACGTAATTATGGCAGCAGGAGCTTTTGTTCAGGGTTCATCTATTGAACTTTCAGCAGACGGACCTATTAAACCTCCTTATGCAGTTTATTTCCAAGGTGGATTGACTTGGTACCATGCAAAATTAGGAATAATGATGTCACTTCAAAAACTTTACGAGCGAAAACTTGTTAATATAGATAAAGTGTGTTAGAATTAAATGTAATTTTGAGATGATTTTATTGTATTTAATAGTTCGAGAGAGAATTTTATATAATGAATCATGTAAAATTGAAAAACTTACCGAAATCCGATAGACCTTATGAAAAATTTTTAGAACTTGGAGAGCAGGCTTTGACGGATAGTGAATTATTATCGATTATCATTAGAACAGGAAGCCGTGAATTATCGGCACTTGAAATTGTTCGTCAGTTATTAATCGGTAAACATAATAATATATTAAATATATACGAATTTTCTGTTGAAGAGCTTTGTCGTTTCCGTGGAATAGGAAAAGTAAAAGCAATTCAAATAAAAGCGATTGCTGAGTTATCTAGAAGAATTTCTAAGACAAACAATGGATATAATATAAAGATGAATAGTCCAATTACAATAGCTAATTACTATATGGAGCAACTTCGTCATAAGAATGAAGAACACTTTGTAGTTGCGTATTTTGATATGAGTTGTAATTTTTTGGGTGACGAACGTTTGTCAAAAGGCTGTGTTAATAGTACTTTTGTTTCGCCTAGAGAAATTTTTAAAAATGCTCTATCTAAAAATGCGGTTGCCATTGTTATGATTCATAATCATCCAAGTGGAAATCCTATTGCTAGTATAGAAGACAGAAGAATAACTAAACGAGTTCAGGAATGTGGTGAGTTACTTGGAATAAAAGTGATTGATCATATTATCATAGGGGATAATCGGTATTTCAGTTTCAAAGAAGAAAAAATCATAGAGTAAAAGGGAGAAACGTAATGAACAATAATATCTACGGTATTGATCTTGGTACTTGCAATTTTAAAATTTTCTGCAAGTCAACAGGCGAAGTTTTAAAGGAAAAAAATACAATTGCAGTTAAAGATAAAAATACTTTATATGCGTATGGTGATAGTGCATACGAAATGTACGAAAAAGCACCAGAAGACATTAGAGTTATTTTCCCAGTTGTATCTGGTGTAATTGCAGAATTTGATTATCTTCAGAAGATGATTTTTGATTATCTTGAAGAAAAAATGAAAATGAAACTTAGAAATGCAGAATTTGTTGTAGCTATTCCAACAGCTGTTACTAAAGTTGAAGAAAGAGCATTTTATCAGGTTTTCAAAAATAGTAAATACAAACCCAAAAATGTTTTACTTTGTAAAAAACCAATCGCAGCAGCAGTAGGTTTGGGATTAGATGTTAATGAACCTACAGGTATCATGCTTGTTGATATAGGTGCTGAAACAACAGAAATCTCTGTTATTTCTTTAGGTGGTATTGTTTCTAAAGAATTAGTTGATGTAGGAGGCAATAAAATTGATGAAGATATTGTTTCATATATCAGAAAAGAATTTAATCTTGTAATTGGAAAGAAGACTGGTAAAGCTCTTAAAGAATCTATCGGTTCAGCGCTTCCACCAACAGAAGAAAATTCAAAAGTAATTGTTGGTAGAGATGTTGTTTCAGGTTTACCAATTGAAAAAGAAATTTCTGCTGATGTTGTTTATGAAGCTATGCAGTCTAATTTAACAACAATTTGTAATGCAATTAAGGTTATTTTGGAAAAAACTCCACCAGAATTAGCAAAAGACATTATTCATTCAGGAATTTATGTAACTGGCGGAAGTTCAATGATTCAAGGATTAGACATATTATTTGAACAAATTACAAATATTAAAATCAATTCAGCAGATAATCCAGAAGATTCGGTTGTTAGAGGATTGGTTGAAATTGTATCTGATCCAAAATATAAGAGCTTAACATATATTCCAAAAGAAAAATTATAAAAAAGAGGTAGTCATGAAAAATTCTCGTAAACGTAATCGTTATAAAAAACAGCAGTATATTCCATCAAAGTATATTTTAATGGGTATCACATTTGTTTGCATTTGTACTATATTCCTAAGCTTAGTGGCTAATATTTCGGGTGGACCTTTAAACTCTGTTGCGGGATACGTTTTTACTCCTATGCAAAGGGGAATAAATAGTGTTGGTTCATGGGTTACATCAAAAACTAACGATTTGCAGACTTTAAGAGATGTTCAAAAAGAAAATAAAAAGCTTAAAAAGAAGGTTTATTCTCTAAGAACACAGTTAAATACAATAAAGCTTGAAAAATATGAGTTGGAGAACTACAGAAAGCTTTTAGATTTAGATGCTAAGTATCCAGCTTATGACAAGATAGCTGCTAGCGTTGTAGCTAAAGATTCAAGTAACTGGTTTTCAACTTTTACTATCAACAGAGGCTCAAAAGATGGAATAAAAAAAGGCATGAATGTCATTGCGGATGGAGGTCTTGTTGGTATAATCAGTGATGTAGGACATAATTATTCAACTGTTAGAACGGTAATTAATGATTTGTCAAATGTCAGTGGTATGATTACTAACACATATGATAATATTAATGTCAGTGGTAGTATCAAAGATATGGACAAAAATGGTGTTATTACTTTTTCTGAATTAAGAGATTCTGATAATAAGGTGAAAAATGGAGATTCAGTTGTAACTTCGTATGTATCTGATCAATATCAACAAGGTATTTTGATTGGATACATTGATAAAGTAGAGAAGGATTCAAACAACCTTACTAAATCAGGTACAATAACACCAGCAGTAGATTTTGAACATATTGAAAATGTTTTAGTTATAAAAAACTTAAAACAAACAGGTGATGTTGGTAATAAAGATAAAACTAATAATTCTACAGAACAATCAAAATAAATAGGAGATAAAAGCATATGCGAAGAAAAGTAACATTATTTATTCTGATATCAATTTGTTTCGTGTTACAAACAACCATTTTTAAAGCTATAGCATTTGCTGGTATTGCTCCTAATGTCCTATTAGTTGTTGTTGCAACTTTTGGATTTATGAGAGGTAAGAGAGAGGGAATGTTCATTGGAATCTTTACCGGATTGCTAATGGATATTTTCTTTGGTCCTTACTTAGGGTTAAATACTTTATTGTATATGTATATAGGTTATATTAATGGTTTATTTAAAAAGTATTTTTATCCAGATGACATTAATCTACCACTTCTTTTAACAGCGGGTTCAGATTGGCTACTAAATACCACTTTGTATTTGTTGGTATTTATAGGAAGACGCAGATTTGATTATTTATACTATTTGAAAACTATAATTATACCAGAGATGGTTTACACCACTATTGTTACTATATTTATATTTTTCTTATTGGTTAAATTAAATGAATGGATAGAAAAAGAAGAGAAGAGGAGAGCAAAGAACATTGAGTAAGATAAAAGATTATTTGAAAAATTTATTTGAATCACGTATTGCTGTTTTAGCTGCTTTCTTTTCATTTTTATTTGTTGTTTTATTTTTTAGATTTTTTGTTTTACAAATTATTTTGGGTGAAAAATATCAAAAAGATTTTTCTTTGAAAATCAAAAAAGAATTAACAGTTGAGGCTGCTAGAGGAAATATTTATGATAGAAATGGAAAGTTGCTTGCTTATAATGAGCTTGCTTATTCTGTTACTATTTCAGATAATGATGAATCATCAAGTCAAAAAGTAAAAAATCAATCCTTGAATTCAAAGTTGAAACAAGTTATAACACAAATTCATAAAAACAATGATACATTGGCAAATGATTTTCCTATTGTTTTAGATGAAGATGGTAACTATTCTTATACAATTGAAGGAACAAAGTTAAAGAGATTTTTAGCAGATACTTTTCATGAAAAGAGTTATTCTAAATTAGGTTATGATAAGAAGTTGAAATTTAATACTGCTAATGCTTCGGCAGATCAGATAATGAATTATTATGCAAAAAATTATAGTATTCCAAAATCATATTCTAAACAGATGCAATATGATATTATTGTAGCAAGAGTAGCATTGTCTGCCAATAAATATTCAAAATATCGTTCGACTACGATTGCAAAAGATGTTTCGGACGAAACAGTTGCATATATTAATGAACATTCACAAGAATTAAAAGGTATTGCAATTGAAGAAGCTACTATAAGAAAGTATAATGATCCAGAATATTTTGCCTCAATGTTAGGATATACTGGTAAAATCTCAAATGAAGAATATGAAGATTATAGTGCCAAGGATAAGTCTTACACAAACAATGATGAAGTTGGTAAAGCTGGCATAGAACAATATTACGAAAAGTATCTTCGTGGGGTAAATGGTAAACAAACAGTTTTAGTAGATAATGTTGGACGTATTTCTAAAAAACTAAGTAAAAAAGATGCAAAAGCAGGTAATAATGTCTATTTAAGTGTTGACAAAGATTTACAAATTACAACTTATAAATTACTTGAACAAGAAATTGCTGGTATTGTTTATGCAGAAGTGAAAAATGGTATAATCCCTAAAGAGGATGTTTATGCTGCATTTTTGAAGAATAGTATAATTGATACGAGCCATTTTGATTCACCAAATGCAACTGATACTGAAAAAGCTGTTAAAAATACTTGCATACAAGGTATACAAGAAGGTTTGACAATTATTGATGGCGAATTAAGAAGCTCTAAGCCAGCAGTTAACAATAATTTACCTGCAAAAACATTAGATTATTTTACATATTTATTTACACAATTAAAAACTGAGAAAGTAATAGATACTAGCAAAATCAATTCAAATGATGCGACATATCAAAAATGGAGAGATGGAAATTTAAGTCCAAAAGAATATTTGACATATTGCATAAAGAAACAGTGGATTGATATTAGTAAGTTAGATGTAAATGAAAAGTATGCAAATTCAGATGAAGTGTATGATGCTTTATGCAAATATATTCAAAAAAGATTATCAAATAATACTGGTTTTACAAAAATTGTTAATCAATATTTGGTAAAAGAAGGCAGAATTACTGGTACACAAGTTTGTGTTTTATTGTATGAACAGGGTATCTTAGACCAAGATGATGCAACATTAAACGGATTAAGAAATGGATCAATTTCACCATTTAATTTTATCCTTGATAAGATAAATAAAATAGAAATCACTCCGGCACAGTTGGCATTAGAACCATGTACAGGTTCAACTGTTATCACTGATCCAAACAATGGAGAAATTCTAGCTATGGTTAGTTACCCAGGATATGATAATAATAGATTGGCAAATGGTGTAGATTCAAAATACTATGCAGAATTAAATGCTGATTTATCTAAGCCTTTATATAATTATGCCACACAAGAAAGAACAGCTCCTGGTTCAACATTTAAAATGATTTCAGCTACAGCTGGTATGGCAGAAAACGTTATTACTCCTGATTCTATAATCAATTGTGGTGGTATATTCAATGAGGTAAGTAATAAACCTAAATGTTGGATTTATCCAAGTGCACATGGACCTGAAAATGTTTCAACAGCTATTAAAGATTCATGTAACGTTTTCTTTTATACAGTAGGTTACAGATTAGCATCAACAACAGGTGTTTATAATGACGCAAAGGGTATTGAAAAAATACAGAAATTTGCAAAAATATATGGTTTAGATAAGAAAACTGGGATTGAAATTCCTGAGAATACTTCTGCAATAGCAACAGAATATCCTGTAATGGCAGCAATCGGTCAGTCAAATAATAACTTTACGACTGTTTCATTATCAAGATATGTTACAGCTATTACTTCCGGAAAGTTATATGATTATAAATTGATGAACAAGATTGTTTCTTCAAATGGTAAATTGTTAAAACAGTATAAGAGTAATTCTACTGACATATCTTCAACACTAAATAATGCTCAGTGGACTGCGATACGTAATGGTATGAATCAGGTTATCACAACGCTTGATTGCTTTAATGGATTCCCAATTAATGTTGCTGGTAAAACAGGTACAGCTCAGCAGGCAGGACATCCTAACCATGGTTTGTTTGTTGGTTTTGCTCCATTTGAGGCTCCACGAATTACTATTGCTACGAGAATTGCTCATGGTTTTTCGTCACATAATGCTGCGGCAGTTTCACAAAGAATTATGGCATATTATTTAGCAGGTGGAGATTTAAATGCAATGTTAGCTAATAATGCAGATAGTATTAATCCATCTGGTTTAACATCTAGAAGTAATGATTAAGGAGAATACAATATGTTAAATCAATATAAAATTAAAAATTACAATTTCAAATTAGTGTTTTTGGTGTCATTACTTACTGTCTTGGGTATTATGGTAATTGGAAGCGCTAATCCTTCTGTTCAGAGCAAACAGATATTTGGATTTGTGGTAGGATTAGTAATTATGGTAGTCGTTTCTTTACTCGACTACCAGGAATTACTAAATTTTTCATTTATTTATTATTTTGTTGGATGCGCTTTACTTTTGCTGGTTAAATTCTTGGGATATTCAAGTAAAGGTGCACAAAGATGGTTTGCATTAGGACCTGTTAAGATTCAGCCTTCAGAACTTGCAAAGATTGTAATAATAGTATTTTTTGCTGCATATTTAAATAAATACTCTGAAAAAATAAACGAGAGAGATAGGTTGCTTAAAACATTAGCAATTGTTGCTGTTCCATTGTTTTTGATTGTATCTCAACCTGATTTGTCAACAACAATTGTTACTGCATTTATTTTCGTTTCACTCTTGTTTATTGCAGGATTAAGTTATAAAATAATAGTAAGGGTTTTGGCAGTTATCGTTCCAGCTTTTATAGTTGCGGTTATTTTAGTGATAACAAATGTAATTGACCTTTTACATGGATATCAAATGGAACGTATTTCGGCTTGGTTATATCCAGATGCACCACAAAATGTTGATAAAGCACGACAACAGGTTAATTCAATAATGGCTATTGGATCGGGTCAAATGTTTGGAAAAGGCTTAAATAATACGGATGCAGCATCATTGAATAATACACATTATATTTCAGAATCTCATACTGATTTTATTTTTTCAGTTATTGGAGAGGAATTAGGTTTCGTAGGATCAGTTGTTGTAATAATATTGTTGGCATGTATTGTTTACCAGTGTATTAAAATAGGAATGAAAGCAAGAGATTTATCAGGACAGCTTATTTGTTATGGAATGGCATCATGGATTGCTTTTCAAAGCTTTGTAAACATTTGTGTTACTACAGGCTTGATGCCTAATACAGGTTTAACATTACCATTTGTAAGTTATGGATTAACGTCATTACTCTCATTGTTTATTGGTATAGGGTTAGTTTTGAATGTCGGTTTACAATGCAAAAAATATTATTAGGAGGTAGTCACACTTATGAATATTGGACTTATTGCCCATGATTCTAAGAAAAAATTAATGCAAAATTTTTGTATTGCATATAGAGGAATCTTGGCTAAGAATGATTTATACGCAACAGGTACTACAGGAAGATTGATTGAAGAAGTTGCAAATTTACAAGTTCACAAATACTTAGCGGGTCATTTAGGTGGTTCTCAGCAGTTAGGAGCACAGATCGAACATAATGAGATTGATTTGGTTATCTTTTTAAGAGATCCGTTACAACCTAAATCACATGAACCAGATGTTCATATTATCGTTCGTTTATGCGATGAACACAATATCCCACTAGCTACTAATTTAGCTACTGCTGAGCTATTGATTAAATCTTTAGATAGAGGAGATTTAGAGTGGCGTGAGATGTATAAATAAAAAACATTTTACTCTTTTGGCTACATTGGTTGCAGTGAATGTTGCTTGTACAGGTGTTTTCACGGGATGTAGTTTTATGGGTAAAAAAGATGAATCATATAATATTGCCCTTTCTTCAGTAGGAGATAGTAATAATAAGATAAATAGTTTTCTTGGAGAAGGCTTATGTGTAACTGATGAAATAAATTTTGGATTGGAAAAAGTTTCGTCAGAATCTGCCGAAGAGGCAGGAGTGTTTAATGTAACTAAAAAAGAAGTTACATATAGTCAAAACATTTATAAAAAATTATATCCTGCGAGTACAACAAAAATTTTAACTGCATATATTATTTTAAAAAATGCAAATTTAAATGATGTTACAACTGTAAGTGAAAATGCTGTTAAGCAAGCAGGAGATTCCTCAGTATGTCATTTAAAAGCAGGAGATAAAGTAAGTGTTAAGACATTATTATATGGTATGATGCTTGAAAGTGGAAACGATGCAGCAATTGCTCTTGCAGAGTATTATTCAGGATCTACAACAGATTTTGCAAAAGTAATGAATAGATATGCATCTAAGTTAGGTGCAACTCATTCTCATTTTGTTAATCCAAATGGATTACCTGCAGATAACCATTATACAACTTTATATGATATGTATTTAATATTTAATTCAGCTGTTAAGTTATCTAATTTTAAAGAAATTGTATCAACTAAAGAGTATACGGCATCATATATCAATGCAAATTCTAAAGAAGTTACTCAGGTGTGGAAGAATACTAATGGTTATTTCAAAGGAATGTATTCAGCTCCAGATGGTTTTACTATTATTGGTGGGAAAACTGGTACAACCAACGCTGCTGGTCATTGCTTGGTGTTATATTCTAAAAACTCAAGGAATGAGGATATAATTAGTATTGTATACGGTGGAAAAACAAAACCAGATTTATATAAATTTATGACTCAAATTTTAAATGAATTTGGAAAATAAATAAAATAGTATATTGAAAAATAAAGATCTAAATTATATTTCAGTAATGATATATAATTTAGATCTTTTTATTGGATGAATATTATGCAATATAATATATTTATTCTTGTTTTTTAATAATTTTTAAGATATAATTAATATATAGTTATTTTAGATAATGATTATATTATTTTTGTTCGAAGTAATACGAAATAAGTAATTTTTGACTAGAAGTTTTATGGTAATGACGTAGAGTATATTGTTATTAAAAATCAAATTCTAGGAGGATTAATTATGGTTGAAATTATTTGTGGACAGAAAGGTAAAGGAAAAACAAAAGAATTATTAAATCTTGTAAATGATTCCTTAGATAGCCTATCAGGAAATGTTGTTTACATTGATAAGTGTAATCAACATATGTTGGATTTAAACAAGAAGATTAGACTTATTGATGTGTCTGAATATCCTGTAGAAGATTGCAAAGAGTTCTTAGGATTCGTTTGTGGTATCGTTTCACAAGATAATGATTTAGAAGAAGTTTATTTAGATAGTTTTCTTACAATAGCGTTTATTTCTAATAATGATGAGTTTTTATATGCAATTGATAAATTAGACAAGATCTCAACTAAATACAAGACAAAATTTATCCTCAGTGTATCTACGGACGAAGCGAACTTACCAAAGACTGATAAAATAAAAGTGCTTGTAGCGTTATAAAAGCTTGACATAATTTAGTATAATATAATAAAGAGAAAATAATGGGCTTCTATTATATGGAAGCCCTTTTTTGAGGTGTATGACATTGGCAAAAAGAAAAATAGTACGATACAAAAAACCGTTAAACATTAATATTGGCATAATTGTATTTGCAGTTGTTTTACTATATATCTGCATGAGAGTTGGAAATTATTTTTTTTCAAGGCCTGTAGCTGCATATGAGGTTCAGCAAGGAACAATAGCGTCGAATAACGTTTATAGAGGATTAATTCTTAGAGATGAACATGTAGTTAAAGCAGATAAAACAGGATATGTTAACTATTATGCAAAAAATAACACAAAAGTATCTGTTTTAGATAACGTATATTCGATAGATACAGATGGAGAATTATCAAATAAGATATATAACGCAACAGACGATGCATCTGCATTGACAAGTAGTGATATAGACAGTATTTCAAATGATATCTCCGGTTTAACGACATCATATAATAATAACAATTTTCAAGAAGTAGCTTCCTTTAAAAATGAGTTGTCATCTGAACTAACACAGGTTTTGAGTACTAATGCTTTAGGTAAATTAGTATCAGATGTAGAAAAAGCGGCTTCAGAAAATGATTTTTTCTTGATGAAATCTGATGAATCAGGTGTTGTAATGTATTCAACAGATGGATATGAAAATAAAACAGTTAATGAATTTTCACCAAAATGGTTTCAGAATAATTTATATAAGAAGAGAATTTTATCTGCAAAAACTAAAGTGTCCAAGGGTGATACTGTGTTTAAACTAATCACTAGTGATGATTGGCATGTAATAATTCCAGTTGATTCAAAAGTGGCATCATCAATAAAGGACAAATCCGAAGTTAGGGTAAAATTCTGCAAGGATAATAAGGTCGCAAATGCAGAATGTTCTATTATAAAAAAGGAAAAAAACATATATTATGTTGATTTGCACTTGTCTGATTCTATGATTAGATATGCATCAGATCGTTTTATAGACATTCAGATTATGCATGGAATGAAAGATGGATTAAAGATACCAACTACTTCTTTGGTCACAAAAAAAGCATATAAGATTCCTAAAAAGTTTTTCACTTTAAAAAATGATGGAAAAAAACTAGGATTAACTATAATTCATTCTAATAAAAAAATGGATTTTTATGTGCCATCAATCATTTTTTCTGATAATGATAATTATTATATTAAAAAAGGTAAGATTTTATTGAGTGATTCCATAATGGATTTATCAAGCAATGAAACAATATTTTTTAAAAATTCCGTTTGTAAATTAGATGGAGTTTATTGTATAAATAAAGGTTATGCGTCTTTTAGGCCAGTTAGCATTTTAGAACGTAATCAATCTTATATAATCGTTGAAAAGCTTGATTCTTTTAGTATTGATTTATATGATCGCATTGCATTAGACGGTCGTAAAATAAAAGAAAATCAACTTACAATATAGACAAAAAGTGAGGGATTAGAAAATGTTAGAACAAAATTTACAGGATGTCCAGTCTAAAATAGAATCTGCGTGTAAGCGAGCAGGCAGAGAGCCTAAAGAGGTGACTTTAATTGCTGTTAGTAAGACTAAGCCCGAAGAAATGTTACAAACAATCTATGATTGTGGAGTAAGGGATTTTGGAGAAAACAAGGTTCAGGAGCTTACAAGAAAAATTGAAGCATTACCAAATGATATCAAATGGCATATGATAGGTCATTTGCAGACAAACAAGGTAAAGTATATAGTGGGATCAGTTGAATTGATTCATTCAGTTGATAGCATTCATTTGGCTAAAGAAATAAGTAAACAATCAGTAAAGAAAGATGTGGTGTCTCATATTTTGATTGAAGTGAATGTAGCTGAAGAAGAAAGCAAATTTGGCTTAAAAATAGATGAAGTTTTGTCAGTAATTAAAGAAATTTCAAAATTGCCAAATTTAAAAATAGATGGATTAATGACAATTGCTCCATATGTTATAAATCCAGAAGATAATCGCAACTTTTTTAGAAGAATCAAACAATTAGCAGTTGACATAAGTGAACAAAACATAGATAATGTAAGTATGAATATATTATCCATGGGGATGACTGGTGATTATGAGGTGGCGATTGAAGAAGGGGCTACGATTGTCAGAGTTGGCACCGGTATTTTTGGAGAAAGAAACTATAAAAAATAGGAGAACTGAATTATGAGTTTTGTAGATAAGGTATTAAATGCTATGAGATTAAATGATGATGAATATTATGACGAGGAGCTAAACGAGGATTTTATCGAAGACGATGAAATAGACGATGAACATGTTGAAGAGAACTCACGTCATAATTTTGTGCGTGACAAGAAAAGTGATGCTAAGGAGGATGAACGCAATTCATATAGAGATAAATCTTCTAAAACAGCACCAAAGATTACACCAATAAGTAGAGCAAGAAAGCAGGGAACAGGAATGGAAGTTTGTGTTATTAAACCAACATCAATGGATGATGCTAGAGAGATTACAGAGACACTGTTAAGTGATCGTACAGTAGTACTTAATGTTGAAGGATTAGATGTGGATGTCGCTCAAAGAATTATTGATTTCTCATCAGGTTCATGTTTTGCAATAAGTGGTAATTTACAGAAAATATCTAGTTATATTTTTATTATCACACCAGCGAATGTTGATATTTCAGGTGATTTTCAGCAGAATATAATGGATGCTTTTCATTTGCCAGGATATTCAGTAGAAGAATAATATGGAAAAAGAATGACAACATTAGATAATGAATTATTAAAAAAGAAATTCATTGAGCAATCTAGAATATCTTATAATAAAAACGTTATAGTATTTACAAAATTTTTAAATTTGAATGGACAAAGTATATTGTGTTCCATCAAAAAACAATTAACTACAAGTTATTTGCTTTTTGGTGGATATACTTTTGCTGAAAGACAGATGGTAGCATTTATTCCAGATGAGACATTTCATGATTTATCAAATTTTCCAATAGATCTTTTAAAAATTAGTTTATCTAAAAGAAGATTCTCACAAAGTATTACACATAGAGATGTTTTAGGCACAATAATGTCTTTGGGACTTAACAGAGATGTTATTGGGGATATAATTGTTAGAGAAAAAGAAGATCAAACAAATATTTATATATTTTGTGATAGGAAAATGAGTGAATTTATAATTAATAATTTAACAGAAATTAAAAGGACTAGGGTCATTGTTCAAAAGATTTCGATGGATGATAAAGAAACGAATGTTGATATTGAAGATTTGAAACCAGTTTTTAAATCTGTGAATGAATTGATTGTATCTAATAGGATTGATGTAGTTATTGCAAAGGCATATCACTTTTCTCGTGAGAACTCGAAGAAATATATATTAGCTCAAAAGGTTTTTATTAACGGCAGAATAGTTAATAAAATAAGTGAAGAGTGTAATGATAACGATATTATATCTGTAAGAGGATGTGGTAGGTTTGTTTTTTCAAAAAGTGAGGGTTTGTCGAAAAAAGGAAAAATAAAGGCTGTTTTTAAATTTTATCAATAAAAACTGTGTAGTAGGGGAGAAAGATGAGAAAAGAAGGATTAATTTTTAGGAGCAATAAAAAAAATATTACTGATATTATACAAAGCATATGTTGTATTCTATTACTAATAGTAATTGATCAAATTTCTAAATATACTGTTTTGTTACAACTTAAAGGAAAAAAAGCGGTTGTTGTATTTAAAGATGTTTTTGAATTGAATTATCTTGAAAATAGAAGTGCAGCATTTGGAATAGATCCAATAACAATTTTGAATAGAATTTTTAAATTCAAATATTTTACAAATCATCCTAATGCTTTTACTACAGCTAAGTTTGTTTTTTTTGTTGTTTTTACTATAGTGGTTGTTTCTGTAATGTTATACATAGTTTATAGAATTCCAATTATTGATTATAAGTATGTTTGGTTAAAATTTAGCTTATTATTAATTGTTTCAGGAGCTGTTGGAAATTTTATTGACCGTGTTTGTAGAAAATATGTAATTGATTTTTTTTATTTTAAACTAATCAATTTTCCTATTTTTAACGTAGCAGATATATATATTACAATCGGCGCAATTATGATGTGTTGTATAATTGTTTTTTTATTTAATGAAGATGATTTAGGCACATTAATGTCGAACATAAAAAATAAATAAGGAGTTTTTATGTTTCAAGATTTTTTAATTGTATCAAAAGAAGATGAGAACGAAAGAGTAGATAAGTTTTTGGCTACTCGTTTTCCAGATTTTACTCGTTCATTTATTCAAAAAGCTATTAAAAATGGCCAAATAAAACTGAATGGTAAGGATTTCAAATCAAATTATAAACTAAAATTAGATGATAAAATAGAAATAAACATTGAAGATCCTATTGAATTAGAAATCGAGCCGGAGGATATTCCATTAGATATATTATATGAAGATGATGATGTCTTAATTATAAATAAGCCAAAAAATATGGTTGTGCATCCTTCAGCTGGGCATTTTTCTCATACATTAGTTAATGCTATAATGTTTCATTGTAAGGACTCTTTAAGTGGAATTAATGGCATTATTAGACCAGGAATAGTTCATCGTATTGATATGAATACTACTGGTTCTTTAATAATATGTAAAAATGATGTTAGTCATACTAAAATTGCAGAACAAATTAAAGAGCATAGTGTTAATAGAATATATGTTGGCTTAGTATATGGACGTTTAGCAAATGATGAAGGAACTGTAGAAGGACCGATTGGTCGAAATCCAAGTGATAGGAAAAAAATGGCCATTAATTATAAAAATGGTAAGCCAGCTATAACACATTATAAAGTATTAGAACGTTTTAACGAGTATACATTTGTAAAATTCAAATTAGAAACAGGTAGAACGCATCAAATTAGAGTTCATATGGCAAGTATTGGTCACCCATTAGTGGGAGATGATATTTATTCAAATAACAAAAAGTGTAAATTTAAACATTTAGAGGGACAATGTTTACATGCTCGAACAATTGGATTTATTCATCCTACCTTAAATCAGTATGTTGAATTTCAGGCTCCAATTCCAGAGTATTTGGACAAATTATTAAACACATTGAGAATTAATGAACATAAAGATATTTAAAGAAATTAAAAGAATATAACAAATATATATAATATAGATATATATAATACATAAGAAATAAAATTATAAACACAGAATACAAAAATGATAAATATATTATTAATATTGTATTTTATTTATTTTTAATTATGTCTAATACATTTAACTTAACAATAAATAAAGTGTACGGTGATGAAAAGATATTTTCAAGAGAATAAGAGCATAATATATTTATTGTTTTAAAATTAAATAATAGTGTGACAATAAAAAAGCCTGCGAAAGCAGGTTAAAAAGTTCCACGAAGTTATTCGCAAAACACAAGTTTAACGCATAGTTACATGTAAAAAAATTATTTTCCTGTATTTTAGTACTTTTTCTATATTGTAAAATATGTCTGATAATTCAATCTATTTGTTCTGGATTTATATTACTTCTTCTCTCTTTTTAATTATCAAATTCAAACAAATTTCAAATAAGAATACTTTTTATTTTACAAATTATTTTATAAATCTTATTTAACACATATTCTTTTTTATTTTTAATTTATTATTTATTATTAGTTTCAAAAAATATTTGTTATTATGTGTTTTGGAGTTATTTAAGAATTTTTATTAAAAGTGATATCATACATAAAACCCTGCATATATATAATACTACATATGCAGGGTTTTATTTTTAAAAGAAAAAACGATCTATTATTATTATTTTACCATTATTTTTTGTTTGTTTTATCATACAGTACATTTAAATTATATCTTTTAGTGTTAAATTTTTTAATTATTTAACATTTCTCTATATTTTAGAATTACTTCAACGCAATCATCAATATCTAATTTACTTGTGTTTAAACATAAATCATAGCTTCTAGCTTCACCCCATTTTTTTGAAGTATAATAATTGTAATAATTTGCTCTCTGACGATCTTTTTTAATTATTGTATCTTTAGCTTTTCTTTCAGATAAATCTAATCGTTTGCTAATTCTTTTTATTCGATCTTCTAATTCTGAATGAACGAAAATACTCAATGTTTTTGGATTATCTTCTAAAGCATAATCTGCGCAACGACCAATAATTACACATGATTCGCCAGATGCAATTTTTTTTATTGCATCAAACTGCGCCAAAAACACTTTATGATTTAATGGCATATCCATAAATGGAGCATTTGAATAATTCATTGAAGAATATGTATCCATTACTAATGAATATAAGAAACTAGCAGTTGGTTTTTCATCATGTGTTTCAAAGATTTCTTGACAAAAGCCCGATTCTTTTGCAGCCTGTTGAAGTAATTCTTTATCATAGCATTTAATTCCGAGTTTTTCAGCTAATTTATATCCTATTGCACTACCCAAACTTCCAAATTCTCGCCCAATTGTATATATATCTTTATACTCTTCCATCTATAATACCTCCATAAAACGTATTTTAAACACAATAAATAGTACAATTCTCTATCTGATTATATTATAACATATTTTATATTATAATATAAAAAATACATATAATTATTTATATTGATATAATTATTTATATTGATAAATTGTTAGAATCTAGTATTATTGTAAACGGACCATCATTTTCTAAAGAAATCTTCATATCTGCTCCAAAAATACCAGTTGCTACTTTTTTGACTTTATTGTTTTGATTGCATTGGTTAATTATATATTCATACATCATTTCGGCTTTTTGTGGAGCTTCGCTTTCAATAAATGATGGTCTATTACCTTTTTTGCAATCAGCATACAACGTAAATTGTGAAATTAGTAATAATTCTCCATTTACATTTTCTAACGGAAGATTGATTTTTTCGTTTTCATCTTCAAAAATTCGCATATTGATTAGTTTAGATATCATTTTATCGGCTATTTTAGTTGTGTCTCCTCTACCAATGCCAATAAAAACTAATAAACCGTTATTTATCTCCCCAGTTACTTCTCCATTTACTGTACATTTTGCATGAGTTACTCTTTGTATCAAAAATTTCATTTGTATTTTTCTCCATTTTTATATTTTTCTATAGCTTATTAGTTTAAGACTATTATTTTATTATGATTCATTAATACTAATGAATATAATACAAAAGTCCCAAAATTATATTTGGGACCTTTATAATCATTTGTTGTTTAATTATATGTATTTATTTGTTTATTTTATCATATTGTGATTTGCTCTCTGCATACTTCTTGATTTTTCTTCTGTTAAAAGCAAAGTGTAATTTGTAATCTATTTCCTTTGTTGTATGATTTAAAAAAGCAGAAGCTTTTGTGAAAAATCCAATTTTTTCTTCTCTTAGTAATGGTTGTTTACTTAATATATGGTATGATAATCTATTTGTAAATTTGATTAATTTATATAGACAAATTGCAAAATAGAAAATCGATGCTACAGCAAAACCTATTCCATAAAACTTAGTATCTAAGAAAATATTTGATAATACACTACCTACAACTGAAATAACAGCAAATACTACAGTAGCAAATGCTGCACTTTTATAATCAGTAAAGTATAAAAGCATAAGCATTAGGATATTTCCAATTGCATAAATACCATACGCAACACATAAGGTTCTAAAATAACCGCCCATAAGAGCTGTAAAACCAAGTTGTGTCCATGGTTGAGTTAATATAATTAATCCAACGGAAATCATAACCGCTGTAAAATACAATTGCCTTTTTGAAGTATATCCTATTTCTCTCTCAAGAACAGTTAGCATTTCTTTTTCAGCTTGTTCGATTTCTTTAATTGATCCTTGTCCATTAAAAAGTTGATAATATTTAGCATATTTTGGATAAAAATTAACTTCAACAGATGTTACAAAGTTAATTGTTGTTATTATAATTGTCAAAAATGCAAATAATGCTGGAACGTCATGCTGAGGTGCTGCATAATATAGTCCTTGTACATGAATTCCTATTGGACCAAACCAAGCTATTATTAAATGTGCAAATAAACCTACGGTTGAGAAAAAACCAATGGTTACTAAGCTTTTATATTCATCAAACCATTTTAAGTACTCAAAAGCTCCTTGGTCTTCGTGTCTATAAGATAGTAAAATTTCCTTCTTGTCTTTTTTCTTTCTTGTTGATTTATTTTTTTGTAAGTTGTAATAATCATAATGTTCTATACAGTTTTTTTCAATATTTGCAGGGAAAAAGTCATATAAAGCCCATAAATTTCCCAAAACCATTATTCCATATCCAGAACAAACGCTTATTAATAATGATGTTAATGAAACACCTGCAAACGCACTTAATAAAACAGCAATTATAAATGCCAATAGAATTGCTACTACATAAGTAAGCATAATCTCTTTATAGTGATTTACAGCTGTTAAATATGTCATTTGTGTCCATACGACAAGTAGTTCTTCAAAAATAATGAAATTTAGAACAGCATCTACTAAAGAAATACCTGCAAAATATAAAAAGATTGCATATAAAATTCCACCAATTGGAAGCATAACAAATAGTATTCCATCAAATGATGGTAAAATCATACGATGTTGTTTTAATTGAGCCTTTTCTGAAGAATTTTTGTCAACATATTCGACATCAGCAACATATCTAGTTATTACCATTGAAAAAAGACTAGTAAAAACTAATGAGGCAAATAATGAATATGTTACCATACTTACAAACAAATCTCTTGAATGTGTATCAAGTTTATACCATTCGCCAACCCAGTTTATTCCTAGCAAGAAGGCAAAACCTAAAAGCATTGGACCTGTGGTGATGATACCTGTATATCCATATGCTTTCATTTTAGAAAGCACACCTTTTTTTTCAAATAATTTTTTTAATTCAAAGCCTATTCCAGCCACTTGTGTTACTCCTTTTTAATTATAATATAGTTTTTTATACTTCTCTATCATTTCTGGATGTCGGTAGTATAAATCAACACGTCGTTGACCTATTTCTCCCATCTCGAGTCTCATTTTTCTATTTTGACACATTTTATACATTTCATTTGCTAGAGCTTCTCTATGCATTGGTGGAACACAAAATCCAACAATACCTAAATCATCTCCTGGTGCGCCCTCTAATAGTTCACGACAACATCCTACTTCTGTAGTAACACATGGACGTCTAGCAGCCATTGATTCTAAAACAGATAATGGTTGACCTTCTGAAATACTTGTTAAAATAGTAAAATCAAGTTGCTCCATATATTCAACGACATTAACCTGGCCAGGGAAAAGAATATTTTCTCCCTCTTTTAAACCTAGATGTTTAACTAATTCATGACATTCAATATTGTAGTCTTCTTCATCTACTCCACCTAGAATATGTAATCTGACATTTTGCATCATATGAGTTAATTCTGCAAATGAATAAATCATTGTTTTAACATCTTTAATTTGTGCCATTCTAATAACAGCACCAATATCAATAATTCCATTCTCTTTTTTTAATGGAATATCTTTAAATCTATCATAATGAATACCATTTGAAATAACAATACATTTATCAGGATCAGCACCTAATTCTATTTGAGCTATACGAGCATTTGTAAATAAACTTGTTACATATTTTGCACGTTTATATACAGCATCTGAAAGCATGTAGAAAAACTTAATCCACTGTTTCTTGAAAGCTGGTTGAACCCATTTAGCACGAATTATCTCTTCTTCTCTTTCTCGAGAATAGATTCCATGCTCAGATAAAATCAAAGGTTTCTTATATTTGTAATGTCCTAAAACACCAAGCAATCCGCCGTAACCAGTACAAATTGTATGATATATATCAGCTTTAGGAACTTCTCTTCCTAACAAATAGAAAATCGGTATCATCATTGATCTGATTGTATGGAATGTATCAGCAAACGCAGCGTTTGGATAATTCTTTTCGCATAACTCTGTTAAAATACTTAAGAAATCTTCACTCATTAAAAACTCACTTGGATTAATTCTTAAATCTTGGAAAAGATAACATAAATCTTCCCATGAGGTTGAATTACATTCCATTAGATTAGCTAAAGCTTCTCTTTGAGAAGGAGTAAAATTATATTTTACTTCCTTCCCTGCTTTCATTTTTAAAGCATCATCTAAAAATACTTCATTAACTTCAACAACATTTGGAGCTAATTCATATTTATATTTTCCTTTTTTTTCTGCTTTATCTGCAATAACCCATAAAACAAACTCGATGTCAGGCATGGCTTTAATATATTGGTTCATCCATGATGATACACCACCATTAGTGTATGGATAACTACCTTCTAGTATTAAACATACTCTCATTTAAATTACCCCCGTTCGTTTCATAGTAACTTTTTTGTTCTTTACTTTCATAAGATAAAGGTTGCCTGTTAATTTTTCTAATTTAGCACCTTTAATACTTGAAACATCACCATCATTAATTCTTACAAAACAATATGCTTCATCTTTGAATCCTGTAAAATCAAATTCAACTTGTTCTTTTGTAATATTTTTTTCAACAGAAATGTTACAAAATCTTTGTACTGCGCCACCCATCTCTGTTCCAGTTAAGTTTCTAAGTGTTGGAGCGGAAGTTTTTAGCCATGACATATAATTGTCAAATCTACCTTTTAATGTTTCCCAACCCATTGCTGCACCTCTATCAACATCAAGAAGATCATCTGGATGCATAAAGTGAGAGTTTACATAATGGAAATTAATTTCTGAAAATGCAGAAAATCTCATATGATCATCTAAGATACAACTTGAGATAATTCTAGGTGTTTCAATAACACCATCTTTAGCAACTTCAAACTCCTGTTCATAAACATCTCCACCTGGGAAATATGTACTCGCAATTACTTGTATATTTTTATCTTCGCCTAGCAGTCTTCTACCATCTTGAGACAAAACATTTGATGGTGGAACATATACGCTACATGCTGACTCTGGGAAGAGCTTTTTAGTAAATTTCTTAACTTTATTAATGGAGTATTTCATTTCTTTGTAACTATTCCACTTATGGTATTTTTCAACTTTATATGTATATGATTGCAAACATAAAGGTTGATGGTTATATCCGTGAATACCGATTTCTCCACCCTGTTTTAATAACATATTACCAAAATATTCATATGATGATGTATCTTTATTATTTGGTAATTTTCCTTTGGTTTGATCATTATAAGATTCAATAATTAAACCGGTATATTTATTACCATATTTATCACCAAATTTTAACAAATCAGGCCACCATCTACTTGAATAGAATGTTGCAATATCCATTTTATAATCTCTTTTTAAATATTTACCATCTCCAAGAGGTGTTGGTGATGGAAAATCGTCGAGATAATATGATGAACCATTAATAACTGGATAAGCACATACATCTTCAAGTAACGAATATGCAGAAGCAAAGATACCTCTATATGCTTTTGTTACATAACCAAAGTTACATACAACAACTTTACCTTCGCCTAATTTCTTCGTCCATATCACAGGTAAACTTTCATCGCCATTTGTTGCATAAACTTTTATATCATCTTGAACTGATACATTCATTGATGACTCATATGGATCTACGATTGGGTATGTTTTTTGTGATCCTAACATAAATCCATCTTTTGATCTAAAGTCTTCTAAGCAAAAGAAACCTTTTTTAGCATCTTTTACACCTAAATTTTGAGCATTATCTCTAAATACATTGGTATTATACACTGGAAGAGCTTGTAACAGACGTCCTCCTTTTTTAATCCAATCCCACATCATAGGTAACTTATCTTCTATCGAATCATAGTTTTGAATACCTATAAAAGCTGTCTTATAATGTGACATATCTAAATTTGTCTTTGATGCCACATCATAAAGCTCATATGGAACACGCATATCGGTAAGAATTTGCTTAAACTGTATGAGTGAGTTAGAAGCATTCTTATCAGATGTATCTGTAATTAATACACAACTTTTTTCACCAGTTGCGATTTTATTTCTTACATTAGTAACTTTTAGTAATGGTTCTGTATTTTCATGAGACTTGTATAAAATACCATTTCTTTCAACAAGTAACAATGAAAATATTAGTATAAAACCAATAAAAACTTTTATTACATCATAAAATCTTGTCTTTTTCATGAAGATCCCCTTCAAATTTTTAACCTATATATTAATTTTTAAACTTTCTAGAATTACAAATCATATAAAACTTTAAATGTTCTGTAATTAATAATCCCAAAAGTCTATTACTTCTTGTAATTTTCTTGATTTATAAAAACTACCTTTTTTAATTCTTGTAATTAATTCGTGTAAATCTTTTCCACGTTTTAATGTACTAAATAAACGAATTTGAGTTAACCAAGTGTGTTCTGAATTAGGCCATAATTCTGCCATGTCTGAAATGACACCTTCAGCTAAGTCATACTGTTTCATTTTTATATAATTATTTGCAAGTTTTTCATAATCATCAATATCATTTAAATAATTAATTCTTTCTGCAAGTAATTGAAAATATGTTGCCTGATGAATTCGTAGCATTCTACCTTGTAAAATACCAGTATTTATATATGTTTCAATAACATTGATATATTCATCTAAAACGATCTTTCTCTTATCATCTGTGGCTTCTTTATATTTTTTGTCTAATTCAGCAAGTTTATTTTCGTAATCTGTTGTTATTTCAATTGTTGCAGCTGTAGCATAATGTACAACTTCAACATCATCATTTAATCTTGCCTTATTAATTATTGCTGAATGTGAATGATTTTTAGAATCATCCATTAGTACGTCAAGCATAACGCTTCGACGTAGTTTTCTATCCTCCATAATCAATGCATCTTCTAATGGAACAGCATCATCATTTGACAAACCAGCGTTTCTCAAAGAACTATATTCTGAAACACTGTTATCTTTGATCATCGCTTCATTTTCTTTTATATTTTTACCTGATAGAGAAAATTTTATATTACCTTTTAAATGTACTTGAACTAAAAGATAATCAATTGCTATAAATGTAATAGCTCCCACAACAGGTATAAATATAACTAAAGCCAACATTAATCTGCTATTCACAACTATATCCTTATAACTTAAAACAAAGAATAATAGTACAAACAATAAATGCACCGATAAAAGAACTACTGCTCCCATTACTATTCTTCTCCTATCTCACTAACTACTTTACACTCTAACCCTACTTTTGCAAGTCTATCTAGCACATATGAGATTGTATTATGATCAACCTGTGCTGCTAAAATATAAATGTTTTTGTCAGCTCCTAGACCGATAATATCATTACTTCTTGTACTTGTCTGTAAAATGGCATTTATCTGTTCAATATCCATTCCATTTCTTAGTACTTTAATCAATCTAAAGTGTGTTAGATGTCTATCTGCCATATCTCTTTGAATTTGTAACTGTTCAATAAAATATTTAGTTGTTACAATTGATGTTCCATCAATATAGATTTCATTTTCATAAGCTTTTTGATATTCCCAAGCTTTAACTAGGAAGTTTTCTAATAAGCCACGTAAAATTCTAATTAAGTTAGCATAGTATGAACTCATATGAACATATGATGTCTGGTAAACAGCAATAAGCATTACATATTGTCCATTTTCTTTGATACCTGTCATATATAAAGGATATCCTTCTTCTAACTTTTTATTAACCCAAATTTCAGACTTATCAATTTCTTCTATAATTGACTTATAGTTTGATAATTCAATTGATTTTGAAACTTTGTTTCTGATTCCCTGAGATGCAACTTCTAAACGACCAAATCTAGCCTTTGGATCTTGAATTGAAAAGATTGCAATACTTTTTGTATCAAGGATATCTTCAATTACAGGAATTGATTCAGCATAAATACGAGCTGGTACAGTGTTACTTAATCTTTTTACAACATCAAAGATTCTACCGAAACCATCACGGCTTTCTATTAACTCTTGTTTATACTCGTTTTTATATTGCATTGCTTCGTTGTATAACTCTTCAAGGAAATCATTACGTTCTTTTAAACTTTTAATTCTTTCGCCTGAAAATTGAGAGTCATCATCATTTTTTTGTTTAACATAACCGCATACACCGGCAGCAATTATGAAAAATAAAAATGGTAACCAGTTTTTTGGCTCATATAATAATAATTCCCATTTAGCACCTGTGCATGTAAATGCATATCCTAACGAAACAATTTCGATCAAAGCAGCAATAAAACCAAGCTTTGTACCATAAATTGTAGCTATTATAATTACAAATAACAATCTAAAATCAATATATTTAAATTGAACAGATACTTCATATAATTTGTTTAATAATTCAACAAATAAAGCACCTACCACTACTTCAGAGAGTGAAACAAGTGGACTTTCAGATTGAAGTTTATCGGCAAGTTTACTGAAAATATTCTGTTTTTTCTGCTTTGAATTGTTCCATTCATTATAGTACAAATCAAAATTGCGTATTAAACCATATTTTGCTTGCCAACTATATTCCTTCTTAGCGTTATCATTACCAAGTTGTAATTTGTCACCACCTGTTTTTTCAACAAAATCAATTGCTGTATCTGGAAAATAATCTAACATTCTAACCTTTAAATCTTTGTAAGATTGGTTTTGATATGGTCTTAGATTAAATATTGAAATTTCTTGAGAGTCTTGCAAGTTATCAAATAATCGATATACAAATGTTGCTAAATCTCTAACATCAATAAAGTTTGGTACATCTTCTGCTTTATTCTCTATTTCAACTTTTTTGTTTTTTGCAGCTTTAGAAAAAAGTTGGTACAAATAATCAGCTTTATTCTCAGGTTGTACCAGATATGGAGAGCGAATCAACTTAATATTAATTAATTCGTTTTCCGAGTAATAGTTGCATAAGTCTTCAATTGATTTCTGCATTCTAGCGATTGAAGTCTCACGTTCTTTACATACTTCTTGAGATGTGATGTAAACAAAATTTTCAATTTTATTTTTACGACAGCATTCTAAAACTTCGTGAATCTGTTCGAATTCATTTTCAGGTTTAGAATAATATGATAAATAATCTGAAAAATAAATAACATTTGCAAAATCGTGTGATTTAAAAATTTTTTCAAACTTTTTGTTGAAAATTCCAACAGAATACCATTTGATGTTTCCTTTCTTTTTTTTAGTTGGAGCGCTTTCAGAACAAACAATAACATGTCTATCTAATAACATGTTTCTAATGTCATCGGCGTTTAAATAACTCACATTGCCAACTAACAATGTATCATTTTGAATTGCTTCCATGCGTTGTTCCCCTATCTTTAATCATAATCGATACTATTATAACACGAAAAAAACATTATTAACAAACAATTCCTGAGAAAACTTTTGACAATTTTGGCAATTGTTTCCTTTTTACACATTACATACTGATATTAGTAATAAAGTTACTTCTTTCATTCTATAATGTAAGATATGTGATAGTTAATAATTTCCAGCTCAGTCATAGTTTATAAATATTTATTTATTTAATAAACTACTTAAATTTTTTGCTTTTATGTATGACTTTTTGAGTGATTATTTTAAAATAATCTTACTATTTGCGATATTGTTTTTTTTATTGTATCGTATATGATATCAAATAAACTATTTTTATAATATTAAATTTTAGGTTTGCGAGGAAAAAATAATATGAAATTACAGCTATTATATAGTCGAGTACGAAAAGCAATTGATGATTACAATATGATTGATGAAAATGACACTATTGCAGTAGGAATTTCTGGTGGAAAAGATTCTCTTGCATTATTGTATGCTTTAAGTGGATTACGAAGATTTTACACTCATAAATTCAATTTGATAGCAATTATGATAAATCTTGGATATGACGGTTTTGAAACAAAAAAGATTAAAGATTTATGTAATCAGTTAAATGTCCCATTATACATTGTTGAAACTGAAATTTCTAAAATTTTAGCAATAAACAATAATGGCATTAGCGATGAAAATATATCATGTTCTTTATGTGCAAAACTAAGAAAAGGTGCTTTGAATTCAAAAGCCAAAGAATTAAATTGTACCAAGGTTGCTTATGCACACCATCAAGATGATGTAGTAGAAACGACATTAATGTCACAAATTTTTGAGGGACATTACTACTGTTTTCCACCCGTAACTTATCTATCAAATTGTGATATTTCTGTAATTAGACCATTAATATACGTTACAGAAGCTGAAATTAAAGGATTTAAAAACAAATATGATTTACCGGTTGAAAAGAATAGGTGTCCCAAGGATGGACATTCTAAACGTGAATATGTAAAAGAGCTTTTAAATCAAATAAATAAAGACAATCCAGGTGCCAAAAAGAAAATGTTTAGTGCACTTTGCTCTTCTACTGTTGAGGGATGGCAGAAAGACAATGGCTCTTGATACACCTTCTGCTGTATGTTAAAATTTAATAGAACAAATTTTCAGGATAATGATATACAATCAGCTAGGAGGTAGGGATTAACCCATATTATATGTCAGACAGAGCTTACTATGAAGATATTAACATAAAAAATGAAATAAAATTACGTGAACTTATTAGCAATTTGCCTAGATACAGTAAACAATTCTTTATTGGAATCGAACCAACGACATCATCAAGAACGCGTATTGCATATGCATATGATTTAGGATGTTTTTTTGATTATCTGCATGAGAATGTTCCACGTTTTATGGAAATGAAAATACAAGATTATCCAATTTCGCTTTTAGATGATATTACGCCATTAGAAGTCGAAGCATATTTAAACTATCTTAAATATTATACGAAGGATGGAGTGACACATACTAATGATTCTCGTGGTATAAAGCGTAAATTAGCTGCTCTTCGTTCTTTTTATAAGTATTTTTTTAAAAAAGATATGATTGATAAAAATCCAACTGTAAAAGTTTCTATGCCAAAGATTCATGACAAAAATATTGTAAGATTAGATGTTGATGAAGTTGTTCAATTGCTAGATGAAACAGAAAGTGGAGCCAAATTAACGGATCGTCAACAAAAATATCATGAGCGTACTAAGGTGCGTGATTTTGCAATTTTAATATTACTATTAGGTACGGGAATTCGTGTTTCTGAATGTGTAGGACTTGATATTACAGATATTGATTTTAAAAATAACGGAATAAAAATTCATCGTAAAGGTGGAACTGAAGTAATGGTTTATTTCGGTGATGAAGTACGAGAGGCAATTGATAATTATCTTGAAGAGCGAAGAATGATTGAACCACAGGAAGGTAGCAAAGATGCACTGTTTCTTTCTTTACAAAACAGGAGAATTAGCGTCCGTGCTGTAGAAAATCTTGTAAAAAAATATTCACGTCTTGTGACAAGTGTAAAAAATATTACACCTCATAAATTGCGTAGTACGTATGGTACTAATCTATATAGAGAAACTGGTGATATATACTTAGTTGCAGATGTTTTAGGTCATCAAGATGTTAATACAACTCGACGTCATTACGCTGCAATTGATGAGGATAGACGAAAAATGGCCGCAAAATTTGTGCATTTACGTCGTGAAGATTAGTTTATTGCTATAAACAAATGAATATGTTTGTAAAAGTTTTGTGTATACACCTAAATGTGAAAAAGAGAAAAAATAAGAAAATGAAAAGAAAAAAGCAACTAGATCTGTAATATGCGTTTGCATTATAGACTCTAGGTGCTTTCTTTTTGTACATTTATGATTTTTCACATATTTAGTTGTTTTATATATTTACAACTGATTTATATATTTTTATTTTGTTTTATTTATAAAGTTTTAGGCAATTGTTTTCATTACCTCTAACGTTTCATTCATATATTTCATAGCATCATCAACTTTATTATTATCAATAATATCTACAAAATCCTTAAATTCATCGACCATTCTATGCTGTGAAATTGGGGAATCAATTTCAATAGTGTTTGTTGCTCTTTGAAGTGCACCTGCTGCATCTTTTTGAAGGCTACCATCATTATCTACAGAAACTATAGTTAATTTTTGAGGAATATTTGGTTTTCCCGATATATACATATATCCCTTTTCACCCTGGATACTGACAAAACATGGGCTATCTGAATCTTTAGCACCTGTACACACGGCTGTAAAACCATCATATTCAAGAATTAGCGTTCCAGATGTATCAATACCGTTAAAACCACGATTTGCATAATAGGTAGAAGATTTTGGCTTTCCAAATAATCCTACGCAATAATGAATATTGTAGATATTAATATCTAATAAAGCTCCACCGTTTAAATCAGGATCAAATACAGGATCTACTATTTTGTTCAAGTAATTATCGTATCTGCTAGAATACTGTGAATAATTACATAATACTGCTTTAATTGGTCCTAATTTTGATAAATTTTTTCTCATTTCATCAAAAATGTTGCTGTGAAGAATTGTAATCGCCTCTAAAATAAATAAATTTTTTTCTCTGGCCAATTCAACTAAATCATACGCCTGCTCATATGATACAGTAAAAGGTTTCTCCAAAATTACATGTTTGTTTTTTTGTAAAGCCTTTTTAGCATATTCATAATGAACATTATTAATCAAACCAATATATACCGTGTCAACTTGGGATTCATCAAGTAACTGGTCATAATCGGTATAAACCGTTTTAATTGCGTATTTTTTTGCTAAGTTTTCTCCTTTTTGCAAACTATGTGGCCTTGCGAAGATTGCATTTAAATTAATACCATCCATGTCGTGAATGGCAAACAATGCTTCTTCAACTATTTTACCTGTTCCAATAATACCTAAATTCATATCTTCACCCCATATGTAAAATATTTTTATAATACAATTCTACCATATGTTTTGGTTAAATTAAACATCCATTTAATTAGGTCTTTATCGAATTCGTTTTCTAGTAATCTCCACTTCCAATTTTCGCCTGTTGTTGATGGAGTATTCATTCTTGCAACATTTCCGTAACCTAAAATATCCTGCATTGGAATAATACATGTATCGCTTACACTTGACATAGCAAGTCTAATTAGAGGTTTATTAATTTCTTTATCATCAGTTGCGTAATCACCTAAAAAATTACGTACAATATCCTTTTCTTCATCATCAAGGCTTTCATTAAACCATCCCACTATTGTTTCATTATCATGTGTTCCTGTATAAACTACAGAGTTATTTGTGTAATTAAAAGGTAAATAATCTGACGTTGAACCAGAATCGCGCTTATCAAAAGCAAATTCCAATACTTTCATTCCCGGAAAGCCACTATCATTTACAAGTTTTCTCACAGAATCAGTAACGTAACCTAAATCTTCTGCTATTATTCTGATATTAGGATACTTAGCATTTATTGCGTTAAATAAACTCATATTAGGTCCTTTTACCCATTTTCCATCTACTGCGTCTTTATTTCCATATGGAATGGTATAGTACTCATCAAATCCTCTAAAATGATCTATTCTAATTACATCATATAATTTTAAACACGCTTCAATTCTTTTAAGCCACCAATCATAGTTTTGTTTTTTGTGATAATCCCAATCATATAATGGATTACCCCATAATTGTCCTGTGGCAGAAAAACCATCTGGTGGGCATCCTGCTACAGCTGTTGGAATTCCATTTTTGTCAAAACAAAATAGTTCTTTATTTGCCCATGCATCTGAGCTATCGTAAGATACATATATTGGAATGTCACCAATTATTTCTACGTTGTTTTTATTGGCATATGATTTTAGCTTTTTCCATTGTCTGTAAAATTCAAATTGTAAAAACTTCTGAAACAAAATTTCGTCTTTGTATTGTTCTTTTGCTTTCTTTATACTTTCATCGTTACGGTTTCTTAATCCTTCTTCCCATAAGCTCCATTGATTTCCATTATTCACTTCTTTTAATGTCATGAATAATGCATAATCATCGAGCCATTCTTTTTCTTTTTCTATGAATTCAATAAATTTATAATTTAATTCAATTGCACTTCGGTTATATGCTTTGCGTAATAATTTATATCGTTGAAAGTATTGTTTTTCATAGTCAACAAAACGATTATTAACTCCAAAATCTACTGCATCTACATCTTCTTTTTTTAACCAACCATAATCAATTAATGTTTCTAAATCAATATAGTATGGATTGCCTGCAAAAGTAGAAAAAGACTGATATGGAGAATCTCCATAGCTTACAGGTCCAAGTGGTAAAATTTGCCAGTAATGCTGACCTGCTTCTTTTAATTTATCTATAAAATCATAAGCTTCCCTAGAAAAACATCCTATTCCATATTTCGAAGGTAAACTGCTTATTGATAGTAGTATTCCATTTGCTCTCATTTTTCCATCTCCTTTATTCTAAATAATATTTCCTTAATTTATTTTTATATTATAATTAGTTATATTTACTGTATTTCTATTTTTACGCCACAATGATCTGAAATCTTTGGCTTATTAATATTATTGAAAACAATTTCACTTTTAGTAACAGTAATTTCCTTTAAAGACCAGATATAATCAATACGCATACCATCTACTTCATTATCTCTCCATCCGTCAATTTCTTCTAAAACACTCAAACCATTATCTTTTTTTTGAGCTAGTTCATAAGTGTCTTTCCATCCAAAGTTTTTTACATAATCATAGCCACCATTTTTTTCATTGGCTGGAGAGTTAAAATCACCTAATAAGAATACATTATCAACATCTTTATTATGATTTTTAAAGTATTCCTGCAAAAAATCAAATTGTTTATCAAATGGCTCATCCTGATCATTCCACCATCCCATATGTAAATTATAGAATATAAAATTTTTGTTATCTGCTACGCATTTTACACATAGCGCTTTACGTGATTTCCAATTGTTATAATTATGGGATTTTGAAAAATAAAAGGCATTTGCCTGTTTTATCTTGCCTTTAAAAAAAATTGCTAAGCCTTCATCATAAATATCATAACCAAACTTAGCACCAGTCCAAGTCCACTCATACTCTAATCCTTTTTCCTTTAGTATTTTATCTATACAGTACGCACAATTGTCTTTTTTTATGGGAACCTGGTTATCTGACGCAACAAAATTTTTTAGTTTTTTTTCATCTACAACATCTTCATTATGAGTTTGACTGCATTCTTGAATGGCAAATAATTCTATATCTTCATCTGCAACGTAATCTGCAAATTCATGTATAATTCTTTTATATTCTTCTTTTTCATGTTTACTGCTATGACTATTAATATTTAATGTCAATAATCTCATAACGCTATTCCTCACACTTCTTTATACAAAATATAAATATTTTCACCTAAACCACGTAACATATATAACATTACGTGATTTAGGAAAATATAGGCTTATATGTTTTAATTGTTGTTACAAGTTGTTATGTTCTATTTGTGTCTGCTTTATTAGCTACTGTTTATCTTTAATCGTTGATTTTCATACAATTAAGGTTTTATATGTTTTATGTGTTTTTATTACTTTTTAAAAATGTTAAATAATTTCGCGTGTTAGTATTAGGTTGTTAAAATATCATTTATGTCTGATTTGATAACATCTGCTTTTGGACCATATATTGCTTGTATTCCGTTATCTTTTACAACTAATCCTAAAGCGCCCTCTTCTTTCCATTTCTCAGCAGAAGCAACTTTAGATGCGTCATAAACGGTTACTCTTAAACGAGTCATACATGCATCAACAAAATCAATATTGTCGCGTCCGCCTAATAATTCGATTATTTTTGCAGCCTGTCCGTTTGCAACTGGAACTCCCTCTAAATTAGATGTACCTTTTTCCTGTGATGGCTCAAGTAAATCTTTTTCATAATTTCCTAATCTACCTGGTGTAGCAAAACCAAATTTTGGAATCATATAATTTGCTACAACAAATCCGATTGCGAAGAATGCCACAACACAAATTACAAAATTCAAAATATCAAATGCTAAACCTGCATTTACTGCCATTGGAACTCTAGTTAAGAACTCAATATTTCCAAATGAATGTAATCTTAAGTGGATTATACCAGCTAAAGCAAATGCACAACCTTGTAATACAGCATATACAAGATATAATGGTAGAGCACAGAACATAAACATGAATTCAATTGGTTCTGTTACGCCTGTTAATAATACAGCAGCAATTACTGAAACAAACATAGAACGATATCTTTTCTTTTTATCAGAATCAACATGTTTGTACATTGCAACTGCGATACCAATTAATAAACCTGTAGCTCCAATCATCTGACCCACTTTAAATCTTGCTGGAGTTACTGTTGTAAGTAAATGTTGATATTCAGCTGTTCTGCCTGCATTTTTCAAATTAATTAAATCTGTAACCCAAGCTAACCATAGAGGATCTTGTCCATATACAACTTTTCCAGCACCACTACCTGTTAATTGATGATAGATACCACCGAATTGAGTATAATTCATTGGAATAGTAAGCATATGATGTAAACCAAATGGTAAAAGCAAACGCTCTAATGTACCATAAATAAATGGAGCAAGTATTGGTGAGCTCTTCTGAGAGTTTGCAATCCAGTAACCAAATGAATTAATTCCAGATTGAACTAATGGCCAAACAATGCTCATAAATAAAGCTGTTGCTGAAGAATAAACAATTACCATTAATGGAACAAAACGTTTACCATTAAAGAATGATAATGCATCAGGAAGTTTTCTAAAGTTATAGAAACGGTTGTATGCTGTTGCACCAACAAAACCTGCTATAATACCAACAAATACACCCATATTTAATGCAGGTTTTCCTAATACGTTAATAAAGTAATCTTTTACTAAAATACTCTTTCCAAATATTGTTGTAACTGTTGCACTGTCATTTGTTAACATGTCTGTTTGTACTCCGAAAACAACACCTGTAATGGCATTAATCAAACAGAATGATAAGATTGCTGCAAATGCACCACCGGCTCTTTCTTTTGCCCATGAACCACCGATAGCTGCTGCAAACAATAAATGTAAGTTATTAATAACTGCCCAACCAATATCAGCCATTGTAGAGCCCGTCACAGTCATAATTGAATGTACTGCTCCACTAGCTGGTGCAAACATTGTAATAACGTTACCTAAACTAATCATTAAACCTGCTGCAGGCATAACTGCAATAACAGTCATTAATGCTTTTCCAAGTTTTTGTAAAAACTCAAAATTAAATTTTGATGCTTTCTTTGTTTTTTTCTTTTTTGTAGAATTATTTGCATCAGTATTTGCATTCTTTTCAACTGAATTTTCAGGCTCAATTGAAAGGATTTTATCGCCAACATTAACTTCACCATTTGAAGTTGTTAATGTTTCTAATTTTGCTCCTCCACAAATGATAACAGGTGAAACTAATTTTAAGTTTTTAGATTTTATTAAATCTATATCAGCCTCACATAATAGGTCTCCTTTTTTTACTTCGTCTCCTACTTTGACTTTTGGTGAAAAACCTTCTCCTTTTAATGAAACTGTATCAAGACCAAAGTGAACGATTACTTCAACCTCTTCTTTTGTTTTGATTCCGTAAGCGTGTAAACTTTCTGGAATTGTCACAATAACGCCATCAACTGGACTATAAATATTTCCATCCACTGGTTCAATTGCAATTCCATCACCTAAGATTTTTTGTGAAAACACGTCATCTGGCACCTCATTAAGGGGTATTGCATTTCCTTTAATTGGAGAAACAATATCAAGTTTTGCCATTTTGCCTTCCTCCTTTTTTATTATTATATTTCCTTCGACGACATTAATATAACGCATAGAAAAAGCATTTTCAAGGCATTTTTCGAATGTTTTCGCTTTTCTCTTTTTTACACAATTATGCAAAAAAGTTTTTGTAAATAATGCATATTGTTTTGCATAGTTTTTGCATAATAGTGCAAATTTTTCATATCTTTTTTTCTTTCTATTGACTCAAAAAAATAATTAAACTATACTTGCAATATAAAATTAATATAAAGGAAAAAGGTAAAGGTAAAAAAATATGAACGTTACTATTACAGATGTTGCGAAATTAGCTGGGGTATCTCCTTCTACGGTTTCTCGTGTAATCGCTGATAATCCAGCTATAAGCATCAAAACAAAAAATAAAGTTAGAAATGCAATAGAACAACTTGGTTATGGTGGAAAAAATTTTAAAAACAAAAAAAGAAGTTTTCTTAAAACTATAGGGATAATCATTAATTCAGAAATTGAATTAAATGATACTAATACTTTTATTATTAATGCAATTTTGGGCATTAATAATTATTGTAGCAAAAAGGGATACAGTACTATAATTATTTCTTATCCAGAAGCAGATGACATAATTACTGAAATTAGAAGACTAAGATCTTATGATGCTTTGGATGGAATTATTTTTCCATATTCGATTTCTCAGAATAAAGTCATTAAATATTTAAAAAATCATGATATGCCATTTACTATGATTGGTAAACCGGAAAATGATGATGATTCTATTTTTTACATTGATAATGATAATATTATGGCAGCCAGACAAGGAACAAATTATTTGATTAACTTAGGACATACAAAGATTGCATATATAGGTGCTGGTAATAATCTTATGTATTCAAATGATCGTAAATCAGGTTATTTTTTATCATTAGCGGAACATGGTATTGATATTAATCCAAATTATATTATAAATTATGATTTAAGTGATCAATTTATTAATGACAAAATTCAAAAGTTATTAAATGGGAGCAATCCGCCAACTGCTTTGATTGCTTGTGATGATACATATGCAATGTTAATGAAAAAGGCGGCATTAGCATGTGGGTTGAGCGTACCAAATGATTTATCAATTGTATCATTTAACAATTCACCATTAGCTGTTTTTTCTTCGCCTCCACTTACATCAATTGACATTAATTCTAAACAACTAGGAATTGAAGCGGCTTCTCAACTAATTAGCCACATAGAGAACCCGCTTCAAAAGAATTCAAAGATAATTGTGCCTCATCAATTAATTGAAAGAAGCAGCTGTAAACACTTATAAATTATAAAATGGTAAATTTTTTTGTCTGCTCACTAAGTTCATGTGTAACTCTGGTATTTTCTTCAATTACTTCAGAAATTTCCTGCATACCAGTTACTATCTCTGTTGAATTTTGAGCAGACATATTTATTGCCTCTGTACTTTCTTGAATCGTACTTATAATCATTCCTATAGAATCCAACATATCTGTCATAATTATATCCAAGTTTTCTGCTTTATCATTGAATTTTTTTAACATTTCTGTCATGATTATTGCTGTATTCTCGTATTTCTCGCCCGTTTCAACAAATTGATCATAATCTGCTAATACCGTAGTATTTATAAATTCTAGCACTTTTTGAGCATTTACAGCGAGTGCAGATACAGCATTTGTTACGTCTGTACTAATATTTTGTATACGACTAGCCGTATCTCTGCTGTTAGCGGCAAGGGAACTGATTTCAGATGCTACTACTGCAAAACCTTTTCCAGCTTCACCTGCTCGTGCTGCTTCAATAGAAGCATTAAGAGAAAGTAAATTTGTTTGGTCTGCTATATCTAAAATAACATCTGTTAATTCATTTATTTGTCCTACTTTTTCGCTATCCTTTAATGAGTCATTTAAAATAGTACTCAAAGTATTCATATTTTTTGTTGTTTCATTTTTCTTGCTTTGAATGCTTGTTTTAATAATATTTGCTTCTTCTTTTATATTCATAGCTTTATCATTTCCGTTACTTGCCTCAGAACTAATGTCATCTGCTGCTTGTTTAACATCTGATACTTTTTCATTGATCACATCTACTGTTACTGACACAGTTTCCATACTTGCCGAAAGTTGTTCTAATGCTGCAGACGTACTTGTTATATTATCATTGGTATTAGTTATTTGAGTATTTACTTCCTCTGCTGATTTAGTCAATACAATGCTACCATCTTTTACAGATTTCATTATTTTCTGCAATGTTTCAATAAACAAATTAATTCCATCTTTTATATAAACTAATTCTGATTTTGTATTTGTATTAATTCGTAAAGTTAAATCGCCGTCTTCATTATCAATCTTTTTAATTATATTTTCGACTTCACCAGATATTTTGGTAATCTTATTAATAATTGATATGTATGAATTAACAAAGTTAAATATAATTATTATAATAAAAATTACGATACCTGATAAAGCCATTTTAATACCAGTATTATATAGATTTTGCATGGTTGTCGTTGTCTCTTCAACCGAATCACTTATAGCATTATCTATAACTTTAGTAGAATGTAAAATCGCCACTTTTTGAATATCGGCTTCATCCAGAAGTGTTTTAAATGCACTATCTTTTTTATTTTCATCTGATTGTTTCATTGATAGTTTAATCAATTCATTTAAATTTGTATTTTGTATTTTTATTTCTTTTAATTGAGTAATAACCTTTTTATTACTTGTATTTTTAAATATTTTGTTTAATGAATCTATATCCGTTTGTATGTCTTTTTGGGCAGTGTCTATTTGTGGCCCTAAAGCACTTTTTGTTTCTTGAGCATCAGCAAAAACATATCCTGTTGTTTGATCATATAATGACATCAAATCATTTTTTAATTTTGCCTCATAATTATTTAGTTTCACAACATAATGAAACATTTCTTCGCTTGTAGATGTTGTTTTGTTCATTGCACCCACAACTAGAACCATAACTATTATAAATGCTATAAGCATTAAAATATTCAAACTACCTACTTGAAAAAGAATAGTATCTTTTAATGAAACTTTCCCCCTTTTATTCATTCATATCCCCCTTTGATTTATAAATGTTAATTGATGTAGTAATTTTCTATTGACTGAGTTATCTGTTCTATAAATGTAGTTGAATTTAACTCTCCCGCTGCTAGTTTATAAAAATATGGTGCAATCGCATATCTTCCAGCATTTTCTTTCATTTCCATGGAATGCCAGCCTGATTCTTTTTTGTTTGAGTCATACTCTGAGATTGTTTTGGCAAAAGGATCGTCTGCAACATATTTACAATCATTGAATGGACTAGTAAATCCAGCTTTTTCAACCAAAATTTGTTGTGCGGAATCTTTTGAACACCATTCTAAAAATTTAATTGCTTCTTTTGAATTTCCCTCTTTTAGAACTGCCCAATATGCTGGTGCATTTGTTAAAATAGTGTCTATTCCGTCTTCAAATGCAAATGGTGCAATACCAATTTTAAAACTACCTGCTGTATCATATTTATTTTTGTATGTGCTATTGATTGATGAGCCAATCCATGAACCTTGTGTTACGAATGCATATTTACCTTCCGCAAAATTAGATACCTGTTGATCATATGTACCTTGTAAAAGTAAATTCTTATCGGAATATTTTCCTAATAATTCTATAAAACTTGTAAATTTTGTAAATCTTTCTTTATCTATTTTTCCGCCATTGGAAAGAAGATCTATATATTTGGTGTCATCGCGATTTAAGCCTGCATCTAAATATTGTCCAAAAATATGGTTACCTGTTGACCAATATAATTCTTTTGGCTCAACACAATATCCTACAACTGCAGTTATTCCTAATTGTGATTTCATGGAATCTAATTTTGAAAAAGCTGCCTCATAAGCTTTTGGAGAAGTTAAACTTTTAGGATCAATCCCAGCCCTATCTAGAATATTTGCATTATATGTGATACCAACAGCTTCTTTCGTATATGGAAAACCTAAAATTTTTCCGTTTTCATCTAAATAAGCTGAATCTGTTTTCTTTGTCCAAGAACAATTGCTCATATCTTGTAACAATCCATTCCAAATTTTAAATCCCGATGATTCGCATACTATAATATCAGGCATTTTATCAGATAAATAATACCCTTTTAAAACAGACTGTGCATTTACTCCTGCAGGAACAGATTCTATTTTTACAGTTATACCTGTTTTACTTTTATAAAGAGTTGCTAATTCTTTTAATTGACTTTCCACCTCAGATTTGTTACTGAATAAAGTTATTGTTTTATCACTTTTACTACTTTTTTTTATTGAACTATCACTTTTACATCCAACTAGAGCAAATAATATTACAAATGATAAAATTAAACATAACTTTTTTTGATTTTTTCTTATTCGTTTATTCATTTAATTCCTCCTACTTACACTTATATTCCTATCTCATTTATCGGAAGAAAAAATGTATATAATAATAAAAAGACCGTTATAAATGTTATTCTTTACTATAAGTTAAGAATAATACATTTAAAAACGATCTTTTTAAAGTTTGCATGAAATTCATACAATTTTAAAGTATGCAATTTTTCTATATTTAAATTAGATTGATAATAATTTTAATATACCATGTACATAAATTTCAGCCTGCAATAATAATTCATCAATTTTAACCCATTCGTTAGTATTGTGAATTCTATAATCATTACCTGGGAAAGCACATCCAAATGCTATTGTGTTATTAATTTCTTTTGCATATGTACCTCCACCAATTACCATTGGTTTATTCTCAGTATCCCCTGTTACCTCAACATATGCATCATATAATGATGATACCAATGGAGAATCTGGAGCAAAGAATAATGGATTAACTAATGTGTCAAATGTGATTGTTCCGTTTTCATCTTCTAAGTGGCCTTCCATAGAAGCTAAAACTTTATCAGTTGTTAGTGTTACAGGGAATCTAATATCAACTGTTCCTTGAACTTTTCCATCAACCATAGATATAACACCACAGTTAAGTGTTAAATTACCGTATTCATCTGATAAATCGGCACCTAACATAGCTCCATTTAATTCTAATCCAAAATGAGAACAGTAGAAATCAACGAATTCATCTTCCATTCCTGCTTCTTTTAAACCTACAAGCATATAACTGATTGCATTAACACCTAGTTCTGGAGTTGAAGCATGAGCTGCTACCCCCATTACATCAATCACGTCGCAGTCCGCATTACTTGTAACAGAATATTTAATATTATTTGTTTTAAAGAAAGCATCCAATTTTTCTGATGAATATGAATCTTTTACAATTTTAATAGACGCTTTACCAGGAACTGCATTGGCAACTGTTCCACCAACGACATCAAGGATTTTACTTGTCTTTGCGACATATTTTCCTTGCATAATACCCTTTTCGCCATGAATAGCTGGAAAATCTCCATCAGGAGTAAATCCATAATCAACGTGACCTTCTTTTTCAACGTAATGTTCTAGACAGCGAGATCCGTTTTCTTCATTAGTTCCCATAATTAGTCTGACTCTTTTATTAACATCTATTCCCAAATCTTTGATAACTTTCATTGCTATCATAGAAGCTACTACAGCACCTTTATCATCAGAAACGCCTCTTCCATAAAGAACCCCGTTTTTTTCAACTAATGTATAAGGATCAGAATCCCATCCATCGCTTTTTTTTGCTGGAACAACATCTAAATGTCCGATAATTCCTATTAATTCATCACCGTTACCCATTTGAGCATATCCTGCATAATTATCTACGTTCTTTGTTTCGAAACCATCTGCTTTAAGCATATCTAATGCTGTTGTAAGTGCAAGCAATGGTTGTTCACCAAAAGGAGCATCTTCTGTTGGTGCTGACATTTCACTTGGTATTGAAACTAATTTATCAAGTCTATTTAACATTTCGTCTTTATATGACCAAACTTTTTCTTTAATAATTTGATTATTCATACTATCGTGTCCTTTCTCTAATCAATTTACTAGGTTATAAATATCATAATAAATATTCATACCCCTTAATTGTATAAAAAAAATCCACACTTTTCAATACTAAAAAATGTGGACTTTAAAAATATCTAGTATTTTATAAAAAACATAAGATTTTGAATGAAAAAAATATTATCTAAAAATGAATACACTAATAATTATTTATAGGAAGGATAGAAATTAATTTTTAGACAATAATTTCGAATTAAATAATTAAAAGTACTGCTATATTCATTTCTTGCCAAAAAAATGGTTTTCAATAACATTTCAGCTATATCGTACTAATTTTTTTAAAAACAAACAATACACTTCTTTCCGATAGAATTGACTTTTTGTCCGATTGATAATACTATATAGTTATTAATGTATCTTATTAAGAGATGATGATTATTTATTATAGATAAACATTCAATACTGACTCATTATACAAAAAAGCAAAAATGTAAATAATACAAATATATATAACAATATATAAAATAACAGACAGGAGATTTTTGATGTATACAATAAATTATTGTGGGTACAATGTGCACAATCCGGACTATGATACTATTTATAGACCAAAAGGAACGGGTGATTATTTGTTATTACTTATTGATTATCCGATGTATTTTTATTTTAAAACAGAAAAAAGTGTTACTAATAAAAGAAAACATGTCAATATGGATTGTTCGAGTTCATCATTTATGGCTAATTATACAGAAAATTGCAATCCAACACTTACGGAAGTTTTATCTAAACCAAATTGTTGTATTATATATACACCCAATCAAATGCACTATTATAAAGCAAAAAAAGAATTTAGTAATTCTTTTATTCATTTTTCATGTAAAAAAGGAATATTTGAAAAATATGATATTCCGCTTAACACTATTTTTTACCCGGATAATACATTAAATCTTTTGCAAATTATTAAAAAAATACAAGATGAATTTATTAATGAACGAGTTTTAAAAAATGAAATGTGTACTGCTCTTATGAATTTACTTTTTGTGGAACTAAAGAGATCTATAACTCCAAAAAATAATATAAAACTGATAGCAAATATAACTGGCAATGAAAAAATTGCAGCACAAAATCATAATAATGAAGATAATAAATACTCTTCGGTTTATGATTCGTTTGCTAGTCTTCGACTTAGAATGCTTAATCAGCTTGATAAAAAATGGACTATTGATAAATTGTGTGAATGTACCAACATGGGAAAAAGTCAGTTTTATATTTATTATAAAAAATTTTTCAAAGTTTCACCTAAGGAAGATTTAACAAAGGCCCGCATTGATTATGCAAAATATTTGTTGAAAAATAATAATATGCTGATTTATGAAATATCAGAAAAGTGTGGTTTTAAAAATATCAATCATTTCAATCGAATATTTAAAAAATACACTTCTCTGACACCTAAAGAATATAAAAAGAACTGTTGAATACTTTAAAAATCAAATTCGATATCTTCTTGGATTTTATCAGGAGTTATGTTAGGACGAATATATTTTTTTCCAACATACTCCCATAAATCTATAGAACCATCTGCAGTTTTTTTATTTCTTTCCATTATTTGGCTGATTTTTGGCTTTTTCTCTAACCATCCCTTTCCACCCGAAGCTGCATTCAACAGTACTGGTTGAAGGTTATCTAAAGTATGTGCAAATTTAGCTTCAGGAGTCTCATAATCTTCGAATTCATCCCATAAACCGCGAATTAATTTCTGTTCTTCTTCTTGCAATATACCAAATAATTTATCAGCACTTTCTAATTCGCGTTTTCGTTGAGTTTTTTTACCTTCTTCATCATATGCGTAAGTATCACCGGCATAGATTTCAACAAGATCATGCACTAACAGCATTTCAATTGTTCTTAATTCATCTATTGGTTCATTCGCATAATCTTTAAGGAGGATTACCATTATTGCCATATGCCAAGCATGTTCGGCGTCATTTTCCTTTCTTGTGCCATCAGCCAAATAAGTTTGGCGAAAAATTTCTTTTTCTTTATCTATAATAGTAAAAAATTTAAATAATTGGTCTAATTTTTCTACCTTTTCTTGTGTTAAACTCATTTTAATAATTCCCTTCTTCCTAATCAGAAATATTTCTATCAATGTTTATTACATATGTGTAATCTGGAATTTCTTTTTCTAGAATTTCCTTAATCTCTTGTAAAATAGTTTTTTTACTTTTGGCATCATATGATATTACTGTATCAAAATATACTATTTTTTTGTCAAAATCAACATAAAAACCATGAATCTGCAGTGTTCCCTCGATGGAACGAACTAGTTTTACGATTTGACGTTGTAGGTTTATTACATCTTCATCTTTAGTGTTTATAACATATATTCCAACACCTTCAAGAAAAACATTATGTTTTTCTAGTACTTTATCGTGTACCTTTCTAGTAATTCGATCTATGTCTTTTGCTGTTAGAGTATCTTTTACTTCTACGTGAATCGAACCTATGAATTTATCTGGTCCATAATTGTGTAAAATTAAATCATATGCTCCTTCAACACCATCAATGCTATTTGCTGTTTTTTTAATATCTTTTGTAAAAGATGCCTCTATTCTTTCACCTAATATTTTGCTGATTGTTTCTTTTAAGATTTCAATTCCGGATTTTACGATAATCACTGAAATAATTACACCAACATAGGCTTCTATACTTATTTTTAAAAAAATGAATACCAGCGCAGCTATAATGGTTGAAGCAGAAATAATTGCATCAAATATTGCATCAACACCTGAAGCGATTAATGAATCAGAATTCAATAATTCACCCTTTTTCTTGACATATTTTCCAAGAATTATTTTTACAATTACGGCGACAAAAATAATAATTATACTTAAATATGAATAAGTTGTTTTTGCTGGAGAAATAATTTTTTTAATTGATTCTACAAAAGATGCTATTCCTGCATACAAAACTATAGATGCAATTATTGTTGCACTTAAATATTCCACTCTTCCATAGCCTAGAGGATGCTTTTTATCTGGTTCCTTATTTGCTAGTTTTGTGCCTACAATTGTAATAATAGATGATACTGCATCGCTTAAATTATTAACTGCATCTAGAATTATTGCTATGGAATTAGTTAAAACACCTATTATAGCTTTAAACAAAGCTAAAAAACAATTAGTTATTATGCCAATAGTACTCGTTTTAATTATTTCTTTTTCACGTTTTTCCATCCTAATTTCTCCTTATTTATTTCTAAATTATTTATTAATATATTTACAAATTAATATATTTACAAGCTTAATCATTATATTTTATAAATTGCTTCCTCTAATTTTAAGTTTTTATAGTAAATTGTAAGTGTTACAGCACTAAGAATCCACGTAATTGGATAAATCCAATATGTTGAATAAATTGTATGTACAAAAACATTAATAATCGCCAAAAAAATAATTCTTACAATACACCAACAAAACAAAAAAACAAACATTGGAACCATAGGTCTACCAATACCTCTTAAAACAGCAGACATAAAATGTGTATATGCACATAAAAAAAAGAACAAACATACAATATGTGCTCTTTGAGACCCATATTCTATAACAGCCTTGTTTGTATCAAAAAAGGAAATAAATATAGGTGCAAAACTAAAAAGCACAAGACCTAGTAATTCAGCTGATAATAACGTACATAACAACCCAAACCTAATGCCTTTACGTACCCTTTCTATTTGTTTAGCTCCAATATTTTGACTGACAAATGTTGTTATTGCCATTGTAAAACTTGTCACTGGAATAAAAATAAAGCCTTCTATTTTTACATATGCTCCTATTCCAGCCATTGCAAAATGTCCATATGAGTTAATATATGATTGAATTACAACATTCGAAAAAGACATTATGGAATTTTGAAGGCCTGAAGGTAAACCATATTTAATAATTTGTGAAGTTATTTCCTTATCAAATTTAATCAATTTCCATCTGAATTTATAGGCTTCTTCAGTTTTTGTAAGATGAATTATACATAAAATCGCACTAAACAATTGTGAAATTGCTGTCGCAAATGCAGCTGCTCCAACGCCAAACCCCATCTTTCCAATTAATACTAAATCTAATACTATATTTACAATGGATGAAAGCATCAAGTAATACAATGGATGTTTTGAATCCCCTGTTGCTTGCAATATGCCAACAAAAGTATTGTACATTACAAATCCAATAGAACCTGCAAAATATACTTGAAAATATACTATCGAATCGCTTAAAACATCTTTAGGTGTACTCATTAAGTTTAAGATGAACGGAGTCATTAAGACACCTACTGCAGTTAATACAATTGAAAAAACTATACCTAAAGCTACTGTCGAATGTACAGCTAATGAAGTACGCTTTTGATCTTTTGCACCTATATATCTAGCGATTATCACTCCTGCACCAATAGCAATTCCGTTAAAGAAACCAATTATCATAAAAATAAGATTACCAGCTGAGCTTACAGCAGCTAAAGCATTGCTTCCAATATAATTTCCAACAATAACAGAATCTACTGCATTATATAATTGTTGAAATAGATTACCTAAAAAAATAGGGATAGCAAACACGATTATTTTATTTTTGATAGATCCTTCTGTCATCAAATCCTTATTTGTATCCATAAACGTAGAAATATCCTCCTTGTGAAAACTCTCTTTTTGCATATTATAAAATAGCAAAACAAATACATTATATCACATATTTAGAATATTTATACTTCTATAATGCGTTAAAGTTATTTTAAACTTTCTATAAATTCACTACTCCCTAAAGAATCTCCTCAAACCATTGTACATATATGGATTTGAAAAATAATAACGATGGTATCCTGAAAATGTAGTAAACATCAAATTTCCATCAGAAAAATTAGTTGTAGTGTATTTAAACTGATCAGGATATTCTTTAAGTTTTTCAACAACTTGTTTTGTTGCTTCATTCATAAAATCTTTATCACCTGATGCAGCATAAATTGCATAATCTTCTGGTTTGTATCCAGAATTTGCAGCAGCCTCGGCTAATGTAGGTGCCGTTTTATCATTTTGTAATTTATTATAACCTGGTTCATAATAATACATAGGCATACTCATAGGCATATAATATTTAAAACAATCTAAATGTCTTCTAAAGGCTCTCCAGGTTGTACAACCTCCCATTGAAAATCCACCGATAGCTCTATGATTACGTGATTTAATTATCTCATCATGTGATGTATTTTTAGCATACGTACTGTATTTTCCTTCAACTGCTGGTATCAAATCATTTACAATTTCATCTGTCATTCCGTCAAGCTTATCATAATAATTGCTATAGTTATCAATATACGTAGGTGTTACAACTATAACAGGCTTTATTTCTCCGTTTTCAATCATATTATCAAGAATGTTTTTAAATTCTCTAGGATTATCAGGAGAACCTAAAAAAGTATTTTCATTAGCGCCATAACCATGACACAAATAAATGATATCATATTTATTTTTATCATTATAACCGTGAGGTAAATAAATAGTTGCTTTTTTATCTACTATCCTTTTACTTTTATCTGTCATTTTAGCTTTATAAGAAAAAGTAAGTAATTCACCCTGCTTTTTTGCTTCTTTTTTATAACTACTTGGAACACTACAAACACTCCTAGGTGCATCTTTAATTTTTACGATTTTATCTGTTGATTTTGAGATGTTGTTACTTTGATTATTAGTTGTTTTTTTAGCAGAGGTATCTTTACTTTTAGAATATACACAATTTAATGCTATAAAAAAAACAATAAAGAATATTGCTAATAAAACAAACATAGTTATAGATGTTTTTTTAATTTTAACTTTCATTCAAATTACCCTCCTAAACTGTCAAATTCTAGCACATTTTAACTTAGCCACACTTATATTATATATTATATGTTTTTTTGAGTTCATAATCAAATATGTTCAGAATTGACATTGAATCTATCACTATTTCGGCTTTTTCTTGTGAAATTTGAATAATACTAGGATTAAAATAGAGTATTTATAGTTGTTTATATTTTTATATTTGTTGTTCCGAAAAAGTTTAGAATACTCAATTATGTAAAAAAGACGCAGTAACAATTGTAAAACACAAGTATGTTACTACGTCTATAATGATATAATGTATAAATTTTTAAATTACACTATTAAATAATCTTATTTGATATTATTATTAGATATCTTTATTTATTATCTTTATCAATTATCTCATTTCATCTGATTGACAAACTGTATTAACTGAGTCAATTCCACCTAAATCATATAATCTATCGCTAATATTTGACTCTTGAGAACTTGCTTTTTTAATAATTTTATGAGTAAGTTCAAAAATGAATTCTGATTTATCTACTGTAGAATTATTTACCTTTAATTCAGCTTTTCCCTTATAGAATTGCTTTACTTCAGCTAATACAGCTTTTTCCTTATTTCTATCACATCTTACTACAAGTAAATATCTAAAATTATCTTGAACAAGCCCAAATACTACTAATGTTACAAAAATAAATCCTGTGCCGATTGTTGCTACTAAAAATTCAGACACACCACAACAAATACCTATACCAATACACCAAAAAATATAAGCTGTATCTCTAGGATCTTTGATTGCTGTACGGAAACGAACAATAGAAAGCGCACCGACCATACCAAGTGATAAAGCTACGTTGTTACCAATAACGCTCATTACTAACGTTGTAATCATTGTCATCATAAGTAAAGATACGTTAAAACGTCCACTATATACAACTCTTGTATGACTTGTTCTGTATGATAAATAAATAACAAGTCCTAATATTGTTGCAATCGCAAAATTTAAAATTATTTGGTTTGTGCTTAAATGTGTTGAGCTAACATTAAGCAAATTTAACATTTTATGTCTCATGATCTTCCTCCTAGATCTACTTTTATTTTTTATTAAGTTATTTTAAATTATATATTTAAACCCCATCTATTTGAGTACGCCTAATAATATTTTCTTTGATATTTCCAAAGACACTATCTTCTTCCTCTATTATTGTAGGAAGAGAAATTTTTCTATCATATACTATCTGGTAATACTCGCCCTTATTAGCCTCATCTAGTTCTACAACATTGAAGCTATATTTGTATCCTTCTTTAAGCTTATTCTTATAAACAAGCTTTGCTTTCATGTTGGCTTCATAATGATGTGTTGTAATTGTTGCTGAAAAAATATTATTTTCAGATTCATTTATCTCTTCCTGATCTAATTCTTTTTTTAAGAGAATTGCAAAACCATTTTCTGAAATGTCAATTGTTTCTCCTTCATAAACAGTGTTTTTATCTGTTTTGAGTTCGACAGGAATTGTCGCTTTATACCTTTCTGACATTCTTTTATTAACTCTGCCTAACATAAAAAAGATAGACATTATTAATGAATTTAAATTATAACATAGCCAGAATAATATAATTGCAGGTCCAGCCGTTTTATATGCTACCATCTGCCATGTTGCTTTTAAAATTGCAAATATTGACATAATTAATAATGCCATATGCGGAAATGCATATTGTATATCTGATTTTGCATTAACAGTTCTTGTTTTATCTGTAACATGAAATCCTCTTTTTCTAAAACCAATTGTTTCCATAAAAATTGGAATAATAAGGTATGGACAAAGTACTGTATCAACAATATTGCTCCATCTAGAGTTCCTAATATCACTAGAAATAGCTCTAGTTGCTAACTCTCCTAAGACATATGCTGGAACCCAAAATACAAACATCTGCCATGGTTCACATACAATTGCCGGAACATTAAATAACACAAATATTAATGGTATAAACATAAAAATTAATCGTCTCAAGTACGACCACCAATATAATTTACATGAAAAATAGCTCAATTTGGCAGCTAATGACATACGCTTATCTTTCCATACATTAATTCTTTTCAAAGAAAAGACACATCCACGTCCCCATCTTTCACGTTGCTTTATCAATGATTCTAAATCATCTGGTGCAAGACCATGTGCGTATGCTTTTGAAGTGGCATAACAAGTATATCCTTCATCCTGAATGTGTATTCCTGTCTCAAAATCTTCTGTAATTGTTCCTGTTGCAATTCCGCCAACTAATTCCAATGCTTCTCTTGAAATAACAGTATTAGAACCTGCATAAATTGGCGAATTCGAACTATTCCTACTTACATTTATTTCTCTAAAGAAATAATCTTGTTCATTTGGAACTAAGTTTTCGGAATACAAATTGTATTGAAATAAATCTGGATTATAAAAACTTTGAGGTGTTTGAATAAACCCTATTTTGTAATTTGGATCAATCTCGTTTTCTTTTCTTTCAACCCATTTACCTGCTGCAGTTTTCTTTACTTTAGGCAAAAAGAAATATGGTACAGTTTTAAGCAAAAAATCTCTAGTCGGTATCATATCAGCATCAAATGTTGCAACTAATTTTCCAGATGTTTTACTTAAAGCATTATTCAAATTGCCTGCTTTTGCCAATTTATTATTTGCTAATCCTTGATATCCAACTCCCATTTCTTCTGCCAATTTAGCAACACTTGGTCTATTTCCATCATCACAAAACCATACGTGTACTTTATTTTTGTCAGGATATTTTAAATGTCTACATCCATTCGCCGTTTTATATAAAACATCTAATGGTTCATTATGGGTAGCTATAAAAACATCAACCTCAGGAAACCACTCGTCTGGAATATCTGGTAATTCTGGTTCGCTAATATTTAATGAACTTACATAATGCATTATTGTTTCAAATGCAGATGATATTTCAGCAAACAGCATTATAAAACCACAAATAATAGGAATAACACCATATTTAAATGGCATTGTCCAAAAAATTCGCCAAATAATATAAATGACCAAACTTATTGTAGCAACAGATACTATGAATTTCTTAAATTTATCACTTCGCATCGTTTCTCCTTTATTTTTACTCCCTAATTATAGTCTATAAGTTAAAAATACTTTTCTGACTATAAATCGTATTTTTAAATTGCCATATCATCTTCTTGATAAATACAATTTACTTCTTTTACATTTCCACTTTCATAAAGCTCACCCTTTATTATAGAAGCTTTTTGGAATGGATTTTCAATTTTGGAGTTAATTTCATAAATAATTTCCATTCCAGCACCTTCAGCGGAATTATTATATTTCATTTTTAATACATTTCCGTATTTTTGGGAAATTCTAGCAACTACCGTTTCCTCTAAATCAAATTCTCCTCTAATTACTAAAAGGACTCTATTATAATTTTTCATTGAACCAGTTGCATACATTAATAAAATAATTACTGCGCTTCCAATTCCTAATATCATATATTGATGTGACACTATTGCAAAACCAGAAGAAACTAACCATATAATATACACAATATCTCTATGGTCTTTAAGCGGTCCTCTGAAACGATTAATAGTTACTGAACCAATAACCGCTAGCCCACCAATATCAAAATTAAGGAAAAGCAACATGGTAATTAATATACTGTAAATAACAAATGAGCGTTCCATAGACTCTGAATCAACAGCTCTTGAATGAGTATATTTGTACACTTTTCCAAGAACAATTCCAAAGAAACCAGAAACAATCATTGCTAATACTATTTCTTTATAATCGTTCATTATTCACTGCCTCCTGAATATCTTCGAGCTAAAACATATTTACTTACAGAGGTTTCTAATTTGTCAGATACATTTAGTGCTAGTTTAATATATGATGGTAAAAATCTATTGTACTTCACTTCTAAAACACCTTTATCATCTGGCATTACTTTATAAAAATCTAACGTATCCGAAAAGAAATCAAAATTTCCTTCGTTTGATCTAATTCCTGTATCAAACGTAATTCTAATATTGTTTTCTGGTGCCATTAATGCAATTCTGTCATATTCAATTACACATTTAGGTCTGTATAATTCACTACTCATTATTACATAAAACTCTAATGCTATACTTTCGGTATATTTTAAAAGTACAGAATAATTACCCTTAATCAACTCAATAGCATCTTCTTTTGAAATGGTAAGTGATCTTTTACGTTGCATAGTACCACTTTTTGCCTTAAGCTCTAACTTTGCCTTTTTAGCATCTGTATGATAAATTCTCAAACGAATTTTTTTACGTTCGCTAAGACCAGCCGCTTTTTCATTTAAATCTCTATCCGTATAAGAATCAAAATACAATGATCTGACTAAGTATTTATTAAAGCCGTTAAATGAATCGCCTGAAAGTACTTTTGTTAATTTACTCTTTACTAAAAGTAATTCACTACTAGTCATATAATATTTCTTTTCTTCTCTTAAAACATCTAACATTCATATTCTCCCTTATTTCTTTTTAGAATGTGCTTTATTAACAGTATCCTTTTTTGGATGATCATTCTTGTAGAACTGGAAAAATTCGGGAACAAGATTTACTGTTTCATATGAAATAAATACATAATCATATTTTTTTTCTTTTAGAACGTTTTTGATATAACTATCAGTTGCATATTTACCCCAAACACAATCTATTTTGCTAAATAATGGTATTGTATCTACAATTAATGGAGATGCAGCAGGATCTCTAATCCATAAAACCTTAGGTCCTTTAGGATTATTGTTATTAACAATAGTTTCTGTTGCTTTTATACCGCTCATATAATAGCCAAATAGATTTGATTCATATGGAGAGTCATAAGTCAATTTACCTTCATCTAAAACAGTGTCCTTGTAGTTCCCAGTTTTCCCATTAAAAGTAATATTTCCAGCAAATTTAGGCATAATGGTTTCAAAAGTATCCAATCCACTAGGCACCATTGATTTACCTGTTTTTCGTCCATATGAACCCAATAAAACGTTTTTATGACTCTTAACTTCGTAATTATCAAAATTTCTGTAATATTTATTAGAATCTAGTTTTGCATTATATTTTAAATTTAAATGTGCCACTAATTCTTTAAAGGAAGTAAATGCTGCTGTTCCTGTCCAGTATTCATCTGTTTTATAAAACATCTTATTCATATTCATACCTGAATTCTTCAAGGTGTCTCTAAAATCAATATAATCAATACCGTAACGTCTACTCCAAAGGAATAATTCATCTAATTGCTTATTATAATCATTATATGGCATTCCTTGATAGCCATTAGTCCATGATTCATTGTATTTATTAGGAATACCCATAAGCACAAGTTTTCCCCCACTTTTTTTTACATTATTTTTTAATGTAAGGACCTGTTGCGCGTATCTTCTATAATTATGACTTTCAACATTTACCCAAAAGTTTAAAGGGTGTAATGCCCCATTTTTATCTAAAGCATACGAGAATCCATCTATTTCTTTCTTACCAATTAAATGATTAACGCTTGCATATGTTTCAAACCACTTCTGTCTTTTATAAAATGATTTTTCTATACTATTGTCAACATTTTTTCCTATATCATTTTCTGCATGAGTGTTTTGCACTTTGTTAAATACTTTTAAATGTTCTATTCTCTTTATAGCAGGTTTTGTTGTAAAAAATGCTAAAATACAAATTCCAACAAAGAATACTATGCAATAGATATATTTTTCAATATTTTGTATTCTATCTGCAATTTTCATTTTGCTTTTATCCTCCCATTAAAAATTTGTTATCCAAGTCTCGCAAAAATAAACGGATTGACCTTACCTCTTGTTAAAGTTGAAATAACAAGCACCATGCCTAACATTAATAAAATCATACTAAAAACTTTATATAAAATAATAGCTATAACACTATCTGTTTTTTCAACTTTGTCTTTGATAATAGACGCGACAGGTGTTGCAAAAATAAATGCAGGAATAAAAAACATATAATATTCTTTTATAATCATTATAGGAGTATTACTTATAAATGGATTTTTATTAGCCAAAAACATATTTAAAAAATATTCTCTTGCTGTAGCCAAACTACCCGATCTATAAATAACTCCCAATAATATACATAAAATATCAACGTATATTATTTTAATAAACTTCGAAATTTTCCATTCTTCAAAATTTACAACTTTCTCAATAACGATTAGTATTGCATTAAATAATGCCCATGCAATAAATGTAAATGACTCTCCATGCCATAAACCAATTAAAAACCATGTTGTAAAAATACTTTTTACTATAACATCTGCATTTTTTGGTTTATCTCCGCATAATGGTATAAAAACATAATCTTTAAACCATTCACCAAGAGATATATACCATCTTTTCCAAAAATCATTAAATGATTTAGCGACTAATGGATAGTTAAAGTTTTCTTTAAAGTCAAACCCAAACATTTTTCCTAAGCCTATAGCCATATCTGAGTATCCTGAAAAGTCATAATATACTTGAAGAATAAAACTAATTGCTCCAATCCAAGCCATTGTGCTTGAAACACTATATAACCCTCTACCTGTTTGGGTTAATCTGTATATATTATCAACAATTATGCTAATATGATCAGCAATCAGTACTTTTTTTATTAAACCAATAGAAAATCTCCATGTTCCTTCGGCTAAATTAGAATTTTTGAAATTTCTATTTTTCAGAAATTCTTCTACATCTTTATATTTTATAATTGGTCCCGCAAAAATTTGTGGGAAAAAAGCAATATATAATCCAAAATTTACTGGATTATGCTGAACTGTTCCATCATTTCTATAAACATCTACCAAATATGAAATATTTCGAAGAGTGCAGAAAGAAATTCCTATTGGAATAACAAAATTAAATACTGTTCCAAAATTATGATGAGATAATATATTAACCTGTGAAATAATTAAATCTAAATATTTAAAAGCTCCAAGAATTAATAGATTAAACATTATTCCCAGTATCAAAAAAGCCTTTGCTTTTTTCTTGTCTGCATCGTTTATGTTATACCTATCAATCACTAATCCAAATACAAAGTTGATTACAATTGAAACTAAAAACAGAACAAAATATTTTGGCTCGCCCCATGCATAAAATGCAAAACTCACTAATAAAAGCCACAAATTATGTAATTTAATTGAAAAACCAAGCATTATATAAATTAGTAACGAAATAGGTAAAAAATATAATAAAAAGGTTAAACTTGAAAAATTCATTTTGTACCACCTTAAATTTTTTTACACATATAATTCTTTTCTGCGAATCATAACAATTCCAGTAAAGAAAATGATTACAACTGCTACAACCTTATATGATCCCTCAGATACACTTGTATCAATTGTACCAGTTTCTAAGCCTTCAAGACCTTTTCCCATATATTTTTCTTTTATATGAAAATAATCCTTAAGTCTTTGTACTTCTTCTTTCCATGTGTTTCTATGTCTATCAACAATGTAACCTTCTGAGTCCTTTTGGGCTTTCATTCTACTATTTTTTCCATAAACACTTTGCCATCTGCTCCAATCACGTTTCCCTGCGTTTCCAATAAATTTATAGACACTATCTATATAATTATCTAAACTTTTCACAGAAAAAATACCAGATTTCATCATTGCATATCGATCTTCTAGTAATGAAACATATTTTTCGGATTTAACTAAACGATCAAACCATGGATGATTTTGGAAAGAAACATTTTCTGGGTTATTTAATGCATGAGGATAGTTATCCATTGCTCCATCATAATCCCATAATGGTCCCATTTTTAATTTGCCATTTTTCTCTTTATACATATATGTTGAATTATTACCCGCGTCATAATTACCAAACAACTCATTAAATAAGAAATAATCTGTAAATGCTTGTTCATCTAAATAATTATTCCAGGTTGAAAACTCATTCACATCGTCCGAATAGACAACTCTATCTATTTTATCAATATCATTTTGTATATACTCAAATGCTTTCTTTTTGAGTTTTTTCCTTTTAGGATACATTACTGTAAGTCGACCATATGTAAGTCGCTTTTGATTTCCATATGTATCTAACTGCAAATCATCTTTATTTATTCTGTCTCGACCTAATAAATAACTAACAACTTTATCCTTTTTAGGTTTATATTTAGAAATGTCTACTCTATCTTTAGATTGTTTTATCTTCTCCATCATTAAATACAATCCTTGATATTTATAGCCATTATCATCTTTAAAAACTACCTCACAATACTTACAATCTGGTGTAAACGGAAACATTGAACTTCCAAGATTATATGACATATAATTTCTAATCAAAGACATGTCTATCATTGAAATGTTTAAAATCCATTCGTTATCTGCTCCCATTCCGAGGCAGTTAACGTTTCTTTTTTTGCCGTTCTCATCAAGTAATTTTATTCCAAACTGCTTTTTCTTGTACTTGATTGAAGAATTACCTCTATACTTTATTTTCATTTTAGAAACTTCCGTAGGTTCATCTGCCAACGAATTATGGTAATCTTTATTATCAATTATGGAAATATTACCCTCTACATATGGGTCTTGTTTGGTTTTGGTAATGACTACATCTTCATTCCCATCCTTATCAACTACCTTTTTAAAACTTTTAGTTACTGGTATTTCTTTTTTGCCAATATCAATAACTATAAGAGGTAGATGACTTTCAAAATTCTTATCTATTTTGTAATCTTTTGGAATAGTTGTTGGTCCAAGATTTGGATTAGCTCCGTTTTTCATTGCTTCAATATGTTGCTGCTTACGAGTTACCTGCAGCTGATCACTTTGCTCTGAAGGAGTAATCAAATCTTCAATTCTTTCCGAAAAGAACATTCCAATAAGAACCGTGCATATAAGCACTAAACAAATATTCTTTTTTAACTTCATAATTTCCCCTTACTTGTATTTAGTATGTATAAAAAAATCGACTTAAAAAGTTTCAAACTAATTATAGTCGATGAAAATATAACTACGCCTATGAGCGTACTTTATATAATTGTAAAATATCCCCATGCTATACATAACTCTATATCCCATTTTATAATTGTAAAATTGGTAACAAATCTTACAACATGCAAAATTATATCATATATTTTTTATATTGCTATATGTTTTTACTAAAATCCATGTTTTTAACAAAAAAATCACTCATATAAGAGTGATTTTTTGTTATAATTACCGTCAGTATTTGTCTATACTGGAAATTATCATTTAATTCTTCTTGTGCAATTCATTGACTAATAGAAAATGTTTTTTTATTTTCCGTAGTTTCTAGCGAAAATTTATTCTTTACTTAAAAAAGAATCTTTTTCGAAAAATTACCAATTTGTCATTTCATCGCAATATAGTAGTCAATTTGTTACATGTTTTCATGAGAATTCACGTTTTAATCCTATTTTGTTAATATATCAATTACTTTCTTGTTTTTAACTTCTCCTGTTGTTCTATCAAATAATCCATATTCACTTCCATTATCCCACCAAAACAAAACTACTCCATTTTCTAGTGCTTTTTCTCGATACTTTTTCACAAGTGACAAACCTTTTGAACTTGTTATATCATTTTTTACACCAAATTCATCCATAATTACTGGAACATTATACTTCTTGCTGTATTTTCCTAATCTGTTCATTATTTTTGCTATTGTATCAATATCTGTTTTATAACAATGAACCGACATTATAAGATGATTTTTCTGAGTATCTTCGTATTCATAATTTAGTATCTGTCTTATTTCCTCTTCATCTGAGCTTGCAGCATATGTTGGTAAAACAAAATAACGTGTAGCATTTTTTCCACCAGTTGCACGTACAGTTTTTATAAATTCATTATGAAGTTTTGCTGTAACACCAAAATTTTGTTTATAACTCCAGGCCCAGTTTTTTTCCCTGTCCATTATTTCGTTCGTTGATTCAAAAAGTAGTCTGCTACCCTCGTTTTTGAAATATTTAGCAATCTGAGACCATAAATTCATTAAATTCTTTTTATCAATGTCATATGTAGCCTCATCTGAATAAATCCATCTATATTTATCACTTAGCCCTGCATCATGATGCACATTGATTATTACATATAATTTTTCAGCTAAGGCATAATTTACAACTTCTTTAACTCTTGCTAACCATCTTGTATCAATTTTACCGTTTGAATCAAGATGATTGTAGTAAGTTACAGGAATTCGAATTGATGAAAAACCATTTTTTTTAACAGAATGAATAAGCTTTTTTGTGACTTTTGGATTCCCCCACAGTGTTTCTGTATCTAATTTATAGCCTTGATTCCTTGAAACAGCATCTAAACTATTTCCAAGATTCCAACCTACTTTTAACTTGCTTACTAATTCTGAAGCACCTGTATCAACTGCTTGTGAGGTACCCTTTGTTGCAAAAATACAATCAAATTTCACTAATAACACTAAAATAGAAACTAATATGAGAAACGCTAATCCCTGTCTTATAATACCCACTCTCTTCATAGGCCAATGTCCTCCTTTTTCCTGTTCAAAATTAATTTAGAACCTTTAAAAAATATTGTCCTGTAAAGTTAATAAATGATATAAGTTTATTATATCATTACTTGTAGATAAGAAAAATACTTTAATACAAAAAAAGACGCTACGTGTAATATATCATCACACATAACGCCTCTTGTGCATGGAATAAAGAATCACTCTTTATCCCATTTTATTATATTAAAAAAGAATTACTAATTCATAAGTAGTCAATATCTGTAGTTTTTGCTTTTGATGAAACTAATGCCATCTTAATCGCACTTTCTTTTTTAGCTTCTGCTAATGCTTGAGTTTGAGCATTTACTGTTGCTTCATATTCTTTCACTTTTTTCTGAAGTTCTGCTAAATCTTTATTAGCAACAGTTGTATTGCTTGCTTCATCTCTCCAACTACTTTTTGAATCTGTTCATCTGTAAGGCCTTGTGATTTTAAGATTTCTTCTAAAGACATTTATTTCATTTCCTTTCGTTTGTTTTTTACAACCACACTTGGTTGATTCTACTTGGGTAATTTTTAACGTGTTTACCACACGAAAAAAAGACTAGCATGGATTCGAACCATAATCTTTAACAGATTGATATCCAATATATCACTAGCCTTACATTTGTTTAAAAGAGAATTTAAAAAAAATAAGGCCAATATCTACTGATATCAGCCTTATCATGGAAGAAATAGGAAAAGTCTCACCACTCTAGTCACTTAGAAAAACTAGAAAGTGAGGGAAAATGAGTAAAAAAACAATGTTCCTAACAAAAATATTTATCTATTAATAATTACAGAGGAGACTATTCAACTTTTAATATGACAACATCATGGATTAAAATTTGGAAAAAAACAATCAAAAACCACTAGCAGGCACTAGTGGCAGAAGTATTATTTTCTAGGAGTCATTATTCTTTTACACAATATATTTTATCATCTTGGGGTTATTCACTGCAAGTGGGAATCTTTTTTCTTAGAATTATGATATTCTTCTTCCCATTTCCAATATCTATCAATATCTTCTTGAGTGGCAGTTGAAAAATCTAAGTCTTCTAAATATGGGTTTATAACATTTTCTTTTTCAATTAACCCACCAAACACATACTTCTTCATGAATTCTCGTAGTGTTACCACGTCTCCCTCATAACTGAAAGTAAAATCAGGTAAGCAGTCCGGCTCATCTATGTATGGCTCTAAATTTGAATAATCAACAATTTCCATCCATTCTGGAACATCATAAAAATGTTCATCCTTTGTTTCTAAGTGCACTTCATATTCATCTGAATGTGGATTTTCAAAATAATCTGTCCAACATGTAGAACCATATTTTACTTTTGGAAAATTAATTGTAATAGAATCCTCACTTGTCTCTAAGTCATCATATCCAAACCATACTTCTTTCCTTGTTATTTCTTCCATATAAATCTTCCGTCTCCTTTTAACTTTTTAATTTTATCCTTTTCCATATGATATGCAGTTATTATATCATTTCTTGCAAAAATGCACAATTTCTTTTGAGAATTTGTTGGATCAATGTAATCTGTAAAATAACATCTAGATACTGCCCCATGTCTATCTTTAGTTGAATAAATCTCCTTAGGGTTCTCTATTCCATCTATTATTTCATCTACATACTTCTGGCTTAAGCCTGTCTTATCATAATGCTTTGCCAAATGCACATATCTATCTTGCCTATTGTAGATTGTTTTCCCTAATGGGTCTTTAACACCCTTTGCAAATTTTTTATCGAAATAATCTTTCCATTGTTCAACCTGTTATGAAGTGACCTTTGTCAAGTATAAATTGCAAAGAACAAGTTTGTAATCTGATGGTATTGTCTGCTTATATTCAACCTTATCTGTTTCGTAACTGTAACAACAAAGTTCTTCAAAAACGGTATTATTTAGGTTCATATCCTAATAGATCAGAAGCATTGCGTGCCTTGTCTGATTATAATTTAATTCCAAAACAATCAATTCAAAACAATAACACACTTACTTTTACAGATGTATATGAGAAGTGGTCTTCAGAACATTTTCAAAACATAGTTCCTTCAGCATGCCGAACATGGAAATCAGCTTACAACCATAGTAAGCCTCTTCATAACATGCTAATAAAAGATATAAGAGTGGCTGATTTAGAACACACAATACAATCCGCAGATATTGGATCAGCAACAAAAGGTAGAATGAAATCATTATATAATCTCATGTACAGATATGCATTAAAATATGATATAGTAGATAAAAATTATGCTGAGTTATGCAATTCAGTTAAGACTGGTGAAAGAATTATAACTAGAATTCCTTTCAGTGTTGAAGAAATCAAACAGCTTTGGGATGCCAAAAACTCTTTGCCTTTTGTAGATATGATATTAATTGGAATATATACTGGCTTTAGACCACAAGAATTAGCAACCTTGAAGGCAGACAACATACATATAAATGAGCGATATATTATAGGCGGTAATAAAACAACTGCGGGGAAAAATAGAATTGTACCAATTCACCACAGCATACTCCCTATCGTAAGAGAATCTCTTGATAAATCTAAAGAAATCAATTCACATACACTATTCTTTGACACATCAAGCCAAACAGGTCCAACAATGAATTATGACAAATATAAACATAGGTTTGATAAAATTATGAACTCTTTAGAAATGAAACACCGACCACACGACACAAGGCATACTTTCATTACTCTTGCAAAACATTATAAGATAGATGAATATGTTCTAAAAAGAATCGTTGGCCACGCAATAACAGATGTGACTGAAAGCACTTATACACACCGCAACATTTCAGATTTGATAAATGAAATAGAAAAAATCAAATTCTAAGCAGAAACAACTAAGTATATTTTTTATCACTTGATATTTTTTCTTAATTTAATGTAATTGTAAGTTACCTGCTTGTTACTTGCCTGCTACCTGCTTGTTGTTTGCCTGCTATTTACTTTTTATAATCTAATGATTACAAAAAAAGACACCATGCACGGCATATACCATACATGGTGTCTCGTGCACTAAAAGCCTACTTAACTTTCAGTGCAATATATTTTAAAGAATATTTGCTAACTAATTAGAATCTTCCTTCTTTAGCAGCTTCTTCAACTGATACAGCTACAGCTACTGTCATACCAACCATTGGGTTGTTACCAGCACCGATAAGACCCATCATTTCAACGTGAGCTGGAACTGATGAAGATCCTGCGAACTGTGCATCAGAGTGCATACGTCCTAATGTATCTGTCATACCGTATGAAGCTGGACCAGCTGCCATGTTATCTGGGTGAAGTGTACGACCTGTACCACCACCTGAAGCAACTGAGAAGTATTTTTTACCCTGCTCGATACATTCTTTTTTGTATGTACCAGCTACTGGATGTTGGAAACGTGTTGGGTTTGTTGAGTTACCTGTGATAGATACACCAACTTTTTCATGATGCATGATAGCAACACCTTCCTGAACATCATCAGCACCATAACATTTAACTGAAGCACGAAGTCCAGTAGAATATGGAGTTTCAGAGATGATGTTTAATTCATTTGCTTTGTAATCAAATTTTGTTTCAACGAATGTAAATCCGTTAATACGTGAAATAATTTGAGCAGCATCTTTTCCTAAACCGTTTAAGATAACTCTTAATGGTTTTTTACGTACTTTGTTAGCTTTTTCAGCGATACCGATAGCACCTTCAGCAGCTGCGAAAGATTCGTGACCTGCTAAGAATGCGAAACATTCTGTTTCTTCTTCAAGAAGCATTTTTCCAAGGTTACCATGTCCAAGACCTACTTTACGGTGATCAGCAACTGATCCTGGAATACAGAATGACTGTAATCCTTCTCCGATTGCAGCAGCAGCGTCTGCAGCACGTTTACAACCTTTTTTAATAGCTATAGCAGCACCAACTGTATAAGCCCATTTAGCGTTTTCAAAGCAGATACCCTGAATGCCTTCTACCATGTGATATACATCAAGACCTGCATCCTTTGTAATCTTTTCTGCTTCTTGGATATCTTTAATACCATATTTATTTAAAGCGGCAGTAATTTGGTTAATTCTTGCCTCGTAATTTTCGAATAATGCCATTATACTTCTCTCCTTTCTATTACTCTACTCGTGGGTCGATAAATTTAACTGCATCGTCAATACGACCATACTGACCTTTAGCTTTTTCCCAAGCAGTGTTAGGATCATCACCTTTTTTGATGAAATCTGTCATTTTTCCAAGAGAAACGTATTTGTAACCAATTACTTCGTTATTTTCGTCAATAGCTAAATCTGTTACATAACCTTCTGTCATTTCAAGGTAACGAACACCTTTTTCTTTAGTTCCGTACATTGTACCAACTTGAGAACGTAATCCTTTACCTAAATCCTCAAGACCTGCACCAACTGCAAGACCATCATCAGAGAATGCACTCTGTGTACGACCGTAAACGATCTGTAAGAATAATTCTCTCATTGCTGTATTGATAGCATCACAAACAAGGTCTGTGTTTAATGCTTCAAGAATTGTTTTTCCTTGTAAAATTTCAGCTGCCATAGCTGCTGAGTGAGTCATACCTGAACATCCGATTGTTTCAACTAATGCTTCTTCGATGATACCTTCTTTAACATTTAATGTTAATTTACAAGCACCCTGCTGTGGAGCACACCAGCCCACACCATGTGTAAATCCTGAAATATCTTCAATTTTTTTTGAGTGAACCCATTTGCCCTCTTCTGGGATAGGAGCTGGTTCGTGTTTTGCGCCCTTAGCTATAGGACACATGTTTTGTACTTCTTTAGTGTAAATCATTTTAAGACTCCTTTCGCTTAAAAAATTTGTATAATGTTAAATGTAAAAAACATTGTTACCAATTTAACACACGCCATTTATTTTCTCACAAAATCATCAATTAGTCTAGTGTTTTTCATGAATTTTTCAAAAAAATTTTATCTTTTTTTTATAACGTGCTCTTTATCTTTAAAAATTGAATTATTTGGAATTACTCCTCTTACGCTAGAAGTAGGATAAACACTACAATTCTTACCAAGAACAGTTCCTGGATTTAAAACAGAATTACATCCGACCTCTACGTGATCACCAAGCATTGCTCCAAATTTCTTTAAACCTGTTTCAATTTCTTCTTTTGTGTCATAAGAATCTTTTACTACAACTAATGTTTTATCTGATTTCACATTAGATGTAATTGAACCTGCACCCATGTGAGATTTATAACCTAATATTGAGTCTCCAACATAGTTGTAATGTGGTACTTGAACATTGTTGAATATAACAACATTTTTTAATTCTGTTGAATTACCAATTACTGAATTTTTTCCAACAATTGCATTACCTCTGATAAAAGCACAATGACGAATCTCAGCACCTTCATCAATGATTAATGGACCATTAAGATAGGCTGATGGAGCAACAGTTGCAGATTTTGCAACCCAAATATTTTCTCCTCTTTTTTCAAATTTATCTAAATCTAAAGTATTACCTAACTTAATTATAAATTCGCTAATCAATGGTAACACTTCCCAAGGATATTGTTTTCCTTCGAATAAATCTTTTGCAATAGTTTGATCTAAACTATATAAATTTGCAATTTTTGCATTATTCATCTATTTTTCCTTCTTTCTATAACAGAGTAATTATTTTAATAAAAAATACAATAAATTTTCATTAAACACAACTACTATATTATATTACTTTGAATTTGAAATATCAATCGGATTTTCTTCTAATTCTTCATAAAATAAACTAGTGTCCTGATCATTGTTATTATCTTTAGGTATATTAAAATCGAACGCTATTTCTCTCTTTTCGTTATCATATACTAAATAAGCACAAAATTCATTGCCTGATTTAGATTTAAATGTACTAATAACTTCTTTTGTTTTACCTTCGGTAAACAATTGAGTAAATTGTTCCTCATTTAATTCCACTCCTGCTATCGTGTGCCATAATTTAAATCCGCATTCACATTCTAATCTCCATTGAGTTTTTAAAAGCTTTTTATGACAATTTGGACACTCAATACCTGTTTCTACAGGTTTAGGTTTTTCAGGAAAATCAAATTCAACTTTGCCCTCTTTATTAAGTCTCAAAGGTGCATCAAACTTCATACCTGTACGTGCAACAAATCCTTCAATAATATCTGTCTTTTTGTCAGTTATAAGTTTTTTGACTTGAGTAGGACTTAACATTACACTGGCAATTTTTCCAATAAAAAAGTTACAACATTCCGGATTATCTTTTTCGTACTTCGAGCATCGATATCCAAATGGAGTGACATAAATATCACTTCCACAAAGAGGACAGCATACTCCCTTTAATTTTGGTGGTTCAATATCATCAAAACTAAATTTTAATCCTATTACCTTTCCTGTTGTTTCATCTTTATTTAAAACTATTCTTGCATCAAATTTTTTGCCTGATTTTGACTTAAATCCTCGTATAGTGTCTGTTCTGCCATCTGACAGTAAATGTCTAACATTCGTAGCTGATAACATTTTTCCTGCTATTTCACCAATATTAAAACGACACGAATTTGGATCATCTTTCCTATAATTTGAGCAACCATATCCAAATGAAGTTTTTATAATCTGTCCTCCGCAATTTGGACACAATGCTCCTTTTACCTCTTCTGGCTTTATATCTTCAAAATCAAATACTACAGAATAATTCACAACACCATCATTTGTATCGGCAGATTTATTAATTAATTTTAAGACAGCATCAAACTTTTTGCCTGATTTTGATTTGAAGCCTCGAATAATATCTGTCTTCTTATCCGTTAAAAGAGTCTTAATTTGAGCAATTGATAAGGTTTTTCCTGCTATTTCACCAATATTGAATTTACAAGAATCCGGTTTATCCTTCTTATAATTTGAACAACCATATCCAAATGGTGTTTTTACGATATCACCTCCACAATTTGGACATTTGATACCTTCTATAATTTCTGGCTCAACATCATCAAAATCAAATTCAACATGTTCCTTGCCACTTTCATCTACATAAAATTTTAAACATGCATCAAATCTTTTTCCTGATTTTGATTTAAAACCACGAATTGTTTTTGTTTTACCTTCCGTTAATAATTCTTTAAATTCATCTTCTTTTAAAACAATCCCCGCAATTTCTCCTATGCAAAAATTACATCCAGTTTTATCTGATTTATAATTTGAACATCCTATACCAAACGGTGTTGTTACAATTTCGCCGCCACAAATTGGACACTTGATACCTAATTTACGTCTTGCTCCAGCACCTTTTCCATTTTTTCCAGCAAAATCAGATATTCTTTCTACAACATTAGTTCTAATATCTTGATCTATCATTTTTTGCGTTTCTTTACGAATAAAATCTTCTAATTTTTTTCGATAAATATCAAACGAAACGCTTCCGTTTATTATCCCTTCTAGTCCCTTTTCCCATGATGCACTCATCTTAGGCGATAATAATGCAGGTACTGTAAGATTTACAAGTTCAAATATCATTTCTCCAAAATTTGAAGGTGTAAGTACTTGATTCTTACTACAATTTAAATAACTAATTTTAATTAGTTTTTCGATAATATTTGCTCGTGTAGCTGAGGTTCCAATACCTGTCCCTTTAATTTGCTCACGTAATTCATCATCTTCTATTAGTTGTCCTGCATTTTCCATTGCAAGAATCATAGAACCTGTAGTATAACGCTTTGGTGGAGAAGTTTTTCCCTCTTTTGTCTCATATGAAAGAGTTTCGAATTCATCGCCTTTTTTTAATTTTTTAAAAAATGTTGCTAACTCTTTTGAATCTATTTCACTATTATCATCATTAGAATCGTTTTTCTTATTATAAATCTGGCCTGTTATTTCATAAAAGCCTTTTTTTGTTTGAACCTTTGTTGATGTAAAAAAGCTTTCAGAACCTACACATAATTTCAATTTTACGTTTTCAAATTCAGCCGGTTCATAAAAAATACTTAAAAATCGTCTGACAATCATATCATAAACCTGTTTTTGAATTGATGTCAAAGAGTTAAATTCTGTAACTTGTCCTGTTGGAATTATAGCATAGTGATCTGTAACCTTAGTATCATCTGTGTATTGTGTTTTAGCTATATTTACATATTTTCTTTCATTTAAAATTCTTTCAACAAATTTAATAGTTGGTTCGTAATTCTTAAGTTTTGATATATTTTTAGAAATCTCTTTTGCAATAGCTGTTGTCAAAACTCTTGCATCTGTTCTTGGATATGTTGTTAATTTTTTTTCATATAGTGTCTGTACAATCTGTAATGTTTGGTCTGGACTGATTTTAAAACGTTTTGTACAATCCGCTTGAAGTTCTGCAAGGTTATACAACAAAGGTGCTCTTTTTTTACTAGTGCTTATATCTATACTATCAACTGTTGGTACTTCCTTTTGACAATAATCAATAAGTTCTAATGCTGTCTCTCTTTTCTTAAATCCATTCTCTTTATAAAGAACGGGTGATTCAAAATATTTTGATCCTTCTATGGCTTTCCATTCACCATAAAAATTTACAGAATCATCATCTTTTTTAAAATTTCCACATACTCTGTAAAATGGAGTTTCTTTAAAATTTCTGATTTCTCTTTCTCGAATAACAACCATTCCTAATACACAAGTCATCACTCGCCCTACAGCTATTGCCTTATACTTTTTATTGCCAGCCGCATCATTTATTAATTTTCCATATTTTACAGACATTACTCTTGAAAAATTTATTCCAATTGAATAGTCTTCAATTGTTCTCATTATTCCTGATTTACCAAGATTTTTATAATCCGACATAGGCTTAGCCTCATCAAGTCCTCTTTTAATTTCTTCTTCTGTTTGAGAATCTATCCAAACTCTAAGCTCTTGCATGTCTTTACGCACACCACCATAGTTTCGGATGTTCTCTTCAATTGTCTGTCCTTCTTTTCCTGAATCGCCAGCCCAATAAACTCGATCTATATCTTCTCTAAACAGCATGTTGTGAACAATACTATACTGTTTTTTTACATCCGTTATTACTTCATATTTATACTCTTCTGGCAAAAAAGGGAGGTCTTCTAACCTCCACGTTTTATATCTTTCGTCATAAGCCTCAGGGTAGGACATTTGCACCAAATGTCCTACACACCATGTTATAACATATTTATCATTTTCTAAATACCCATCTTTTCTGCTAGATTGGAAGTTAAAATGAAGTACTTTTGCAAAATCCTGAGCAACCGATGGTTTCTCAGTTATAATTAATGATTTACCCATTTTGCTCCTATCTTTAACTTTTATTCTTGTATTAAAATAATTTCATCTAGCATTATATCACATAATAATTCTTAATAACACACTGTATTATTTTTTCTTATATACATGTTAATATATATAATTATACTATTATGTGTTATTTACATACTACAGACTACTATAAAAATTAATAGAATTACAATTCATTCATGTCTATTAATATAATTCTTCCATCCTGTTCAGATAATTCTATCAATTGTTTTGAAAACCCTTTTGCCGAAAAACAATATACATGTTCTGAATAAATCTTAGCTTTTTCCATTAAAACGAACAAATTTTGAACCATTTCAGTTGTTATAAATTCTTTATTCCAATTACACATTCCTACAATATTAACTCTATTAGAACTTTGTGCAATTATATCAATTGTACCTGTTTTTCCAACCCATGTTCCGATTTTGTGAATTTTGAAAGGTAGCTTACCTATTTGATCAAGTAATTTTAGATATTCCATACAAACATTTCTAAAATATCTTTCCAAGTATTCATCTAATTCCGGTTCAATATATGTATCATAGAATACATCCGGCTCCATAATATATAAATCTGACATATGGGGAAAAACAAATTTATACCAGAAATTAATAAAGGTATCTTTTATTCGATAAACTCCTTTTTTGGCATTCTGCCAACCTCCTGTTTCAAAGGAAACAACTTTTTCAAGGATGTCAAATTGACTTAAATTTTTCATATATACACTAATTTTAGGTCTAGAATATGATGTTGCAATATAAATATCATTTAATTTATTTTTTCCATTTGCTATATGATAAACTATTGTGTTATATACAGATAATTCTCGCAATTCATATGAGATAAGTTTTTCTACTTCTGTAAATAATTCGCCTTTTTTATCTAAAACTAAATTACAAATATTTTGTTTTACAGATAACTCTTGATTCCATAATTTTGTATACTTGTAAACTCCTCCTAATATTCCATAATACTGTATACATTCTTTTACAGAGTACTTAGGAAACATTCTGACAATGTCAAGGAATTCCAAATTGTCGACTTTAATAATCTTATCAATTTTTTTGTAATTTGTCTCTCCAAAACACTCTTCCATGTCCTGTTCAGCCCATAAAATAGACGAACAGCATAAAATAATCATAACTGGTCCTGGATATAGTTTTCTATTTTTTAATTTAATTATACTATCAAGGATTTTTGAATCTTTCTTTTTGGCGATATATTGAAATTCATCAATTACAACGACTAATTTACTAGCATCACCGCTCTTGATTCGAGTAAAATACTCGTCATAAGTTCCCTTTGTAAGTTTAACTCTATATTTCTTCGCAATTTCATTTCCCATTAAAGTTCTTTGCTCTAGTTCTGATGCCTGTCTTGCTCTGTAATAAAAGAACTTTTTATCACCTACAAATTCTTTTATTAAATCAAATTTACAAGATCCCTCACTTCCATAAAAAACAACAAGTTTGTTTTTTTCTTGACTGTATTGTTCTTCCAATTCTTTAATTATGTTTGTTCTAACAGCCATTCTACTCCTCCTCTACCTTACTGTTTATATTTACTAAATTAATTATATTTACCATCGAAAAAATTATATCATTTTTTAATTTGTGAGACAACTCCTATATTGGTCATCTTATTGTAAAAAAATTTTTTTATTTATAAAAATACCGACCTCCAATCGTTAGATTTTTAAATCAAACTTTTAGAGATCGGTACAACTTTTTAATATTTAAAAAGATTTCTTATAAATACGTTACACTATTATTTTTTTGTAATATATCCTTGCGCTTTAAGAAGTTCTGCACATAGAACTGCTCCACCAGCAGCTCCTCTAACTGTATTATGAGATAATCCAACAAATTTCCAATCATAAACTGAATCTTCTCTAATTCTACCAACTGAAATACCCATACCATTTTCAAAGTTAACATCCATGTGAACTTGTGGACGATTATCTTCTTCAAGATATTGGATAAACTGTTTTGGAGCACTTGGTAACTCTAATTCCTGTGGAACTCCTTTGTAATTACGTAATGCTTCAACTAATTGCTCTTTTGTAGGATTTTTCTTAAATTTAACAAAAACAGCAGCAGTATGACCATTTAATACTGGAACACGGATACACTGACATGTAATTTTTGGTGATTCAGCAGGAACAATTTGTTTCTTCTGATCATCAATATATCCCCAAATACGAAGTGGTTCTTTTTCTGATTTTTCTTCCTCTCCACCGATGTAAGGAATGATATTTTCAATCATCTCTGGCCATTCTTTAAATGTTTTACCTGCTCCAGAAATAGCCTGATATGTTGTTGCTACAACTTCGTATGGTTCAAACTCTTTCCATGCTGTTAAAACTGGAGCATAACTTTGAATTGAACAGTTAGGTTTAACGGCTACAAAACCTCTCTTTGTTCCTAGTCTTTCCTTCTGATATTTAATAACTTCCATATGTTCTGGATTGATTTCTGGAACAACCATTGGCACATCTGGTGTCCATCTATGAGCACTGTTATTTGAAACTACAGGTGTTTCTGTTTTTGCATATTCTTCTTCAATTTTTTTAATTTCTTCTTTTGTCATATCTACAGCTGAAAAAACAAAATCTACTTTAGAAGCAACTTCTTCAACCTGATTAACGTCCATAACAACGATATTTTTTACAGCTTCTGGCATTGGTTTGTCTAATTTCCAACGTCCTCTAACAGCTTCTTCATATGTTCTACCAGCACTTCTTGGACTTGCAGCTATTGTTGTAACTTCAAACCATGGATGATTATCTAACAAAGAAATAAATCTTTGACCAACCATACCTGTTCCACCAAGAATACCAACTTTTAATTTCTCACTCATTCTATAAAATCTCCTCTTCCATAATTATTCTTTTAATCTTTTATATTTAGATATCACGCATATCTAAAACTCGTGTGTACCTAGATTAAAAAAGCAATAATAATCTAGATACATATCACGAGCAGCCAGCCACTCTGACTTTAATCATAACTATAATCCCTATGTAAAGGCTTTGTTGTCTTTGTGAGACGTACAAATGTCTTTACAACAAATATAATAATGGACTTTCTCAAAAATTACAATAGTTAAAAAGCAATATTTTAAAACTTTTTTTTAATATATTATAGGCAAATTAACTATTTTTTAAATAATCTGTCTCTTTTTTAATTGAATATTCCATTGATTTGACAGATGGTGCACCAATTGTTAGTCTTGTATTGACACAAGTCTCCAAAGAAATTGCATCATATACATCTTCTTCAAACACTTCACTAATCTCTTTTAACTCGTCCAAAGACATATCTTCTATACCAATATTCTTTTCAATACAATACAATACTATTCGACCTACAATACCATGTGCATCTCTAAATGGAACGCCATGTTTAACTAAATAATCTGCAGCATCTGTTGCATTTGTAAATCCATTTTTTGCACTGTTTCTCATAACTTCTTTATTAAATTTAATCGTATCAATCATACCTCTAAATAAAACAATACAATTTTTAGCTGTTTCAATTGCATCAAATGCCAACTCTTTATCTTCTTGCATATCTTTATTGTACGCAAGAGGAATTCCTTTCATAGTAGTTAAAAGACTCATTAATGCACCATATACTCGTCCTGTTTTTCCTCTGACTAATTCAGCAATATCTGGATTCTTTTTCTGAGGCATTATACTACTTCCTGTGCTATATGCATCATCTATTTCCACGAACTGGTATTCATTAGAATTCCAAATAATTACTTCTTCTGAAAATCTACTTAAATGCATCATAATTATTGACAATGCAGATAAAAACTCAATTAAATAGTCTCTATCAGATACACCATCCATGCTATTTAAAGTAGGACCTTTAAATCCTAATATTTCTGCAGTGTACTCTCTATCAAGATTATATGTTGTACCAGCTAATGCACCAGAACCAAGAGGGCAATAATTCATTCTTTCTCTAATATCAAAAATTCTTTGTCTATCACGTTTAAACATCTCAAAATATGCGCCAAAATGATGTGCAACTGTTATTGGTTGCGCCTTTTGTAAATGAGTAAATCCTGGCATTATAGTTGTGATATTTTCTTTCATTATTCTTAAAATAACCTCAAGAAAATCTTTTAAATCAGCATCAACTAATTCAAGTTGTTTACGAGTATATAATCTCATATCTAAAGCAACTTGATCATTTCTACTTCTTCCTGTATGTAGTTTTTTCCCAACATCTCCTAATTTTTTTATTAAACATGTTTCTACAAAACTATGAATATCTTCACATGTTTCATCAATTACAAGATTTCCATTTTCTATATTTGTTAAAATATTATCTAGTTCATGTTCTATATCAATTGCCTCTTCATCTGTCAAAATACCAACCTTAGCTAACATTTTTACATGTGCTTTACTGCCAGTAATATCTTCTCTATATAACTTTTTATCAAATTTTATAGAGGCATTAAAATCATAAACTAATTGATCTGTTTCTTTGGTGAATCGTCCACCCCATAATTGTGCCATAACTAAACATCCTTTCATTTTAAATAATTTCTATATTGATAGTGATTATAAAAATTATATCACTTAACAACCTTTTAATTCAATTTCTTTATCTCTGTCTCTTTTTGAGTATACACATCCACAGTAATACTGCCTATACATATCATACTCTTTTGAGATTTCAGTAGACCTCTTATATCCATTTTTCTTTTTAAAATCAGAAAACAAATATTTTACATTATAATTTTTTTCTATATCTGCTCCAATTTGGTTTAGTTTTTGAGAATTCTTTAAAGGGCTAATTGACAATGTTGTTGTAAAATAATCAAAACCTAGTTTATCCGCCATTTTTGCAGTTTCATCAAGTCTTAATGCATAACATTTAAAGCAACGTTCATGCCCTTCCTTTGCATTTTCTAATCCCTTTGCCATATCATAAAATCTCTGAGTATCAAAATTTCCTTCTATAAAGCTTACTTTATGTTTTGTTTGAAACTCATCTATAAACCTTTTTTGTTCTTTAGCCCTATAATGATATTCTTCTTCAGGATATATATTCGGATTATAGTAAAAAACTGTTACTTCAAAATACTTTGATAATAATTCTATACAATAGGAACTACATGGAGCACAACAACTATGCAATAATAGTTTTGGCACCTTATTATTCTCTATATTCTCTTTTATTATTTGCTCCATAATATTTTGATAATTAATTTTGTTCATAATATCTCCAATTATAAATGATTGTAACCTATATTTTAAAAGGTCCTAGAGAACAATTTCTCTAGAACCCCATCATATAAAAACTAAGTTTATTAAAACTCAACACTATACATAATCTTAAACATTTCTTTTCCACTGTCAGTTTTAAAGACTTTAGTATACGCATTCTTTTTAGCAGAATTACTAAAATCGTCCTCGTACATATTAACAAGGAAATCTGCTTCCACCAAAATTTGATAGTCTAAACCTTCAATATTATTATATGTATGATGATGCCCCACCAAAAAACAAATTCTATCAATTATATAATTTTCTAAACCAAGCTCTGAAAGCATATGCTGAGCCACAATTGGTCCTTCTTGTTCTTGAAGTTTGCCATCGCATTTTCCATATTTTTCTTCTGCTGGCTTAATGCCAATATCATGAACATATGCTGCAGCCTCTAAAATGAATAATGAATCTTCATCTAGATTTTCTTTCATTCCCAGCATTTTAGCTAAACTGTGAACCTCAAGGAAATGCAATACTCTCTTTGGATCACCACTATAATATTCCATCATCTTTTGGCACAATGCATCTAACCAGCGTTGACTAACGCCACCATCATCTATCATTTTGTTGCTCCTTGTCTAGAAATATGTAACGCTAGAATAGTTGTCACATATGTTACTAAACAGCAAATAATCAACAATTCTTTATAACATAGAATTGCAGCCACAAACTGAATAGTTACGATAATTCCATGCAACCATATCTCTGCATCATGTAACAAAAATCCCAAAATAACTTCCAGAAGCATCACAAGAGCAACCGGCGCAACTAAATAACTCAATGCAATTGTTGAAACCAAGCTCATAACAACCGCAGAAAAAGCTATAATCAAAATTGGAACAAACAATAATAGTGTATTGTTTTTACTTTTATTTAATGCATTTTCTCTACTCATCTAAACCACCTTTAGTAAAAATTTTATCATTAGAATTATAACATATAAAACAAAAAGTACAATAACATTTTATATATTATGTTTTTTAAGTTGTTTTTTTACTCTTTCAATAAGCATTTCTAGAGCAACAATATTTTCGCCTCCGTTTGGAATTATAATGTCTGCTCTTCTTTTACTAGGTTCTACAAATTGCTCATGCATTGGTTTGACAGTAGTCAAATACTGTTCTATAACACTTTCGAGAGTTCTTCCTCTTTCTTTCACATCACGAACAATTCGTCTAAGAATTCTAACATCAGCATCTGTATCAACAAACACCTTTATATCCATCAAGCCACAAATTGAAGGCTCATCAAAAATCAAAATACCCTCTAAAACTATTACTGGTGCAGGTTTAATTTCAACAACCTGATTAGAACGATTATGTTCTTTGTAATCATAAATTGGCATTTCAACACTTATTCCTGCTTTTAAATCTTCAATATGCTTTCTTAATAATTCATTATCAAATGCATCTGGATGATCATAATTAAGTTTTTTACGTTCTTCAAAAGGCATGTCATCATGTCTTTTATAATAATTATCGTGTCGAAGAATGCAAACCTCATCTAGACCAAAACTTTCGACCAATTTGTCAGCCAAAGTCGTTTTTCCGCTTCCGGTTCCACCGGCTATTCCTATTACAATTGTATCCATATTCATCCTACTCTATCTTTATTTGCCAATAATTGCCAAAGTTGCACTTGTTCCTAATCTTGAAGCGCCTGCCTCAATCATACTTAAAGCTTCTTCTTCACTATGAATTCCGCCTGAGGCTTTAACGCCCATTTCTGTACCAACCGTTTCTCTCATAATTTTAACATCGCTTGCCTTAGCTCCTGCCTTAGAAAAACCTGTCGATGTTTTAACGAAATCTGCACCAGCTTCTTTAGATAATTTACAAGCAATAACTTTCTCTTCATCTGTTAATAAACATGTTTCAATTATAACCTTTAAAATAATATCTTTTCCGCAAACATCTTTTAATGTTTTTATATCTTTTTTTACAAATTCATATTTTTTATCTTTTAAAGCTCCTACATTAATAACCATATCTATCTCTGTAGCACCAGCTTCAATCGCTTTTTGTGTTTCAAAAGCCTTTACTTCTGTAGTAGATTGTCCTAACGGAAATCCTACAACTGTACAAACTTTTACATCAGTGCCCTTTAACTCTTTTGCAACAAAAGCAGTATAATATGAATTAACACAAACTGATGCGAAGTCATATTTCCTTGCTTCATCACAAACCTTCTTTACATCTGCTTCACTTGCATCTGCATTTAAAATAGTATGATCAAAATATTTTGTAGAAATCATAATTATTTCTCCTTTATATTCATATTGGTATGTATGTTTATATGTGTAAACATGAAAATTCCCGCCAGCACATACTGACGGGAAAAGCCGATAACCGGGATCGAACCGGTGGCCTACGCATTACGAGTGCGTCGCTCTACCTACTGAGCCATATCGGCACATACAACAATTATTAAATCTTTAACAAAACACATCAGTAATACTCTTTATCTTCCTATTAAATTATATTTACTGCTGTTTTCTTATGTTATTCTATCAAATATATTAAAAAAAATCAATAATTATTTTCTTAATGACTAAAGAATTAGTTTTTTTAATAACTTTTATTAAAAAACATAATAAGTCAAATTATCATAATTCATTGACTATTACTACTAATTTTGCTAGTATTTATTTGCGTTTTAAGTTCATATTAGCAAATAGGAGGAAAGAAATATGAAAAAAATTATTTCTATACTATTGATTGCAACTATGGCTGTAGGTTTAGCTGCATGTGGTTCTAAATCAGGTTCTAAAGCCTCAAAAAAAATCTCAAAAAATGATGTAGCTTTAATCACAGATGTAGGAACAATTGATGATGAGTCATTCAACCAAGCCACTTGGCAAGGTGTAAAACAATATTGTAAAGAAAACGGATTTAAATGTGATTATAAGAAACCAACAGCAGATTCTACTGATGCTCGTGTTTCTTCTATAACAGAAGCTTGTAGCCAGGGTTATAAAACAATCGTATTACCAGGTTATTTGTTTGGTGATGCTTTAGCACAGGTTCAGGATTCATTCCCAGATGTTAAATTCATCGCAATTGATGTTTCAAAGGGTGACTTAAAGAAAAATATTAGCAAAAATGTTGTATGTTTCACATTTGCTGAAGAACAAGCTGGTTACCTAGCTGGTTATGCTGCTGTTAAAGATGGTTATTCTAAATTAGGATTCTTAGGTGGTATGAAAGTACCTTCAGTTGAAAGATATGGATACGGTTATTTACAAGGTATCAAGAATGCTGCAAACGAAACAAATACAAAAGTTGATGTAAAATACACATACGGTGGACAATTTGCTGCTGATGATAAAATTACTGCAAAAATGCAAGGATGGTATTCTGCTGGTACAGAAGTAGTATTCGCTTGCGGTGGTGGAATTTATGGCTCTCCACTTGAAGCATGTGGCCAATACAAAGGTAAACTTATCGGTGTTGATGTTGATCAGTATTCTAAAGGTAAAAAATGTGAAAAACAACACGGTTACAATCCATTTGTTACATCAGCTATGAAAGGTTTACAGAATACAACTGTTTCAGTTTTAAATGATATCAAAGATGGAAAATGGAAAAAATATGGTGGAAATATCATGCACTACTCTTTAAAAGATGGTGATTATGTTGGTCTTCCAACTGATGATAAATCATGGAACTTCCAAAAATTCACAAAAGATGAATACAACGCAATCGAAGCTAAAGTAAAAGACGGTTCTATCAAGATTGATGATAGCACAAATATTGATGTCGAAAAATTAAGTGACAACAATGTTAAAATTTCATTAATCAAATAATCTTTTGTAAATTCAAACAATTTATATAAGGTAAAGAAAAATTAACAAAGCTTAAGTTTATGTTTATTCTATAGACATTTTCTTGAGCTTTGTTTATTTTTATAATATTTTCCGATACTATATTTTAAGAAGATATATTACTCTTCCTTATATACTTATATTTTATTAAAAATAAATAAAATTTTTCTTGCTTATTTATATCATACACGATAAAATAAGAGTGTTTGTGTAAAATTTTAAAGAAGGAGTGACTATTTTGGCTGACTATGTAATTGAAATGCTAGGAATAAGCAAATATTTTCCAGGCATTAAGGCTAATGACAATATTACACTTCAATTAAAACGTGGAGAAATTCATGCTTTACTTGGTGAAAATGGAGCCGGTAAATCTACTCTTATGAGTATTTTATTTGGATTATATCAACCCGATGAAGGTGTAATTAAGAAAGACGGTAAAGTCGTTAAAATCAACAACCCTAATGATGCTAATGATTTAAGAATTGGTATGGTTCATCAACATTTCAAACTTGTTGAATGCTATTCTGTTCTTGACAATATTATTTTAGGTGTTGAACCAAATGTTGCAGGCATACTTCAAAAACAAGAAGCTCGTAGCAAAATTATGGAATTATCTGAAAAATACGGATTGCAAATTGATCCTGATGCAATCGTAGAAAATATTACTGTAGGTATGCAGCAACGTGTTGAAATTCTAAAAATGTTATATCGTGATAATGATGTATTAATTTTTGACGAACCAACAGCTGTGCTTACACCTCAAGAAATCACAGAATTAATGTCTATCATGAAAAAATTAGCTACTGAAGGTAAATCAATCTTATTTATCTCTCATAAATTGGCAGAAATCATGACAGTTGCAGATCGTTGTTCTGTTTTAAGAAAAGGTAAGTACATTGGAACTGTTGACATTAAAGATACAACTGCTGAAGGATTATCAACAATGATGGTTGGCCGTAAGGTTAATTTGAAACTTGAAAAAAAGGAAGCCACTCCTGGTGAGGTAATATTAGATGTAAATAATCTTACTGTTGCGTCTAATTCTTCGAAAAAAGATGCTGTAAAAAATGTATCTTTTAATGTAAAACGTGGTGAAATCGTTTGTATTGCTGGAATTGAAGGAAACGGCCAAGCCGAGTTGATTCAAGCTATTACAGGATTATCTAAACAAAAAAAAGGAAAACTTACTTTATGCGATAAAGATATTTCTCATGAATCAATTCGCTATCGTTCAGAACATGGAATGAGTCACATTCCAGAAGATAGACATAAACATGGATTGGTACTTGACTATAATCTTGCCCAAAATATTGTTTTACAAAGATATCGAGAACCAGAGTTTTCAAAATTTGGTTTTATTAAGTTTGATGCTGTAAAGAAATACGCCGAAAAACTTATTCAAAAATTCGATGTTCGTTGTGGTCAAGGAGCAGAAACTATTGTTCGTTCAATGTCAGGTGGTAATCAACAAAAGGCTATTATAGCTCGTGAAATTGATAAAAATCCTGAACTTTTAATTACGGTTCAACCTACTCGTGGACTTGACGTTGGTGCTATTGAATATATTCATAAAGCTATTCTTGAACAAAGAGATTCTGGTAAAGCTATTCTTCTTGTTTCTTTAGAACTTGATGAAGTAATGAATTTATCTGATAGAATTCTTGTTATGTACGAGGGCGAATTAGTTGGTGAATTTAAGAGCTCTGAAGTTGATACTGAAACACTTGGATTATACATGACAGGTGCAAAAAGAGATAACATTACTAAGGAGGCAACAAAATAATGAAAAAAGGAATTGCAATAATATCCTCTATTGTATGTATCCTAGTAGGATTATTATTTGGTTTAATTTTATTATGTATTATTGATCCGGCTGATTCAATAAGCTTAGGATTTTCTCCATTGATTTTATCAGGTCTTTCAACTGCTTTTGATCCAAATTGGATTGCAGCTGGAACTAATCTAATGAAGCTTGGTCAAGAAATTGCAAATGCTATGCCTATTATAATGACAGGTTTATCTGTTGCATTTGCTTTTAAAATGGGACTTTTTAACATTGGTGCTGCTGGTCAATACACATTAGGCGCATTTGGAGCTTTATATTGCGCACTTGTTTTAAAATGTCCATGGTACGTTTGTCTTTTAGCTGCCACACTTTTAGGCGCTATCTGGGGAATGTTACCTGGTTTATTAAAAGCATATTTAAATATAAATGAAGTTATCAGTTGTATTATGCTAAACTGGATTGGTCTATACGGAGTTAATACTATAATGTGCTCAAACGACAAAATGTTTAACTCTAGCCAGGCTAAAGCTTATCAGGTAGGTGTAGTTAATAAATCAGCTTTGATACCTGATAATATATTTGGATGGAATATCTCCGAAACATTTAACTATGCTGCAACAAATACTGGTATTATATTCGCAGTAGTCATTGCAATAATCATTTTAATAGTTCTTAACAAAACTACATTTGGATACGAATTAAAAGCTTGTGGATATAATAAAGATGCTGCAAAATATGCAGGAATTAATGATAAACGTAATATCATTTTAGCAATGGTTATTTCTGGTGCATTAGCTGGATTTGGTGCTGGACTATTCTATTTATCAGGTACAGTTCAATGGAATCCTTTAGATTCTACTGCTCTTCCAGCAGCAGGTTTTGATGGTATCACAGTGGCTTTACTTGGTTTAGTTAATCCTATTGGCTGCATTTTTTCTGGATTATTTATTTCACATATTAGCGTTGGTGGAACAATGATGCAACAATCCATTTTCCCAAGTGAAATATCTCAGCTTATCACAGGATTAATTGTTTATTTATGTGCCTTTTCACCAATAATGCAAGAAAAATTGACAAAATTATTCGAAGCACATAAAAAAATAAAACACGACGTTAATAAGGAGGAAAAATAAATGTCAGCAGGACTTCTTATTTTAATAAAATTTACTTTACTTAGTGGTATCGTTTTAATGTATGTTGCTCTCGGTGGATGTTTTTCTGAACATTCAGGTGTAATTAACATTGCACTTGAAGGAGTAATGGTAATTGGTGGTTTATTCGGAATTCTAACACTTTGTTGTATTCCAAAAAACTTACCTAGCTTTTTAATAGTGACAATTTCAATTCTAGTAGCAATGATATCTGGAATGATTTATTCATCTTTGTTAGCATTTGCTTCAATAAATTTAAAAGCAGATCAGACAATAGGCGGAACAGCACTTAACATTTTAGCTACTGCTATTGCTTTAGTTGTTGTAAAACATTACAATAGTACAATTACAACTAACAATGCACAATCGCCTAAATTGAATTATGATAACAGTTTGTTTATTTTTAATGTTGGTCCATTTACATTAAATGTTTTCATAATTTTAGGAATTGTATTACTTGTTCTTTCATATTTTGTTTTATATAAAACACGTTTTGGATTACATTTACGTGCATGTGGTGAGCATCCTCAAGCTGCAGATTCAGTTGGTATCAACGTATATAAAATGAGATGGGCTGGTGTTTTAATTTCCGGTGCTCTTGCAGGAATTGGTGGAATGGCGTATATTGTACCATCTGTACAAGAATGGAATTTCGAAGTTGGTGTAGGCGGAATGGGATTCTTAGCCCTTGCTGTTATGATTTTTGGAAAATGGAATCCAGGATATATTTTCCTAGGATCTCTATTCTTTGCTGTATTTAAATCATTAGCAAACATTTATGATTCAACATTCCTTGCTAGTTTTCATCTTACAAAAGAAATTTATAATATGATGCCATTTATTGCTTCATTAGTTGTATTGATGTTTACTTCTAAAAACTCTAAAGCTCCAAAAGCTGAAGGTATACCTTATGATAAAGGTATGAGGTAATAATATGATTAAACAATTATACATTTAGTATAATATTAGCTAATTAAATAATTATATGTTAATAAAATTAAATAAATGTAAAATACTATCGATTAATTGACTATACTAAACCAGTATACTTTTTATAAACACTTAGTTGTTATAAAGTATACTGGTTTTTTATATTTTTTTATTTTATTTTAATAAAACTATTGACTTTATAAAAAAATCTATTAAAATATATTTTGCTTAAGTTTATTAATAGTAAACTATAAATCTACGATTAATATTATAATAGTAATTGTAAACAAATAATTTATTTCAATAATAAAGAGGAGAATATAATGGATATCGGAAAGAGGATGAAAGAACTCCGAGTTTTATACGGACTAACTCAACAAGAATTAGCTGATAGAGCAGAACTTACTAAAGGGTTTATTTCTCAATTAGAAAGAAATCAAAACACCCCCTCTATTAGTACTCTTCTTGACATTATTCAGTGTTTAGGCACTACCCCAGCAGAGTTTTTCGCTAATGATGAGCCTGAACAAATAGTTTTTAAATCGCAAGATTACTTTAAAAAAACGGACGATGAAAACAATAAAATAATTGAATGGCTCGTACCTAATGCCCAAAAAGATATCATGGAACCAGTAAGATTGACTCTTAAACCTGGAGGGCGTTCAGAAATCTATCTTCCACATTCTGGCGAAGAATTTGGATATGTTTTAAAGGGTACAATTAAACTAATTTATGGAAGACGTTCTATTACAGTTAAATCTGGAGAATCATTTTATTTTAATTCGTCAAAAAAACACCATGTGGAAAACATAAGTTCAAAGAATGCTGTTATCTTATGGATTACTACTCCACCAAGTTTTTAAAAGATAATGACCTTGGAGAGGGTCTTAAAAAAATACTACATCAATACTACGAGGTAATAAAAATCATGAAAAAGGAATTAATTAAATTTATAGATATTTCAAAATCATATGGGAATCATTTAGTTTTAGATGAATTTAATCTTTCAGTTAAAGAAAATGAATTTGTCACTTTACTTGGTCCTTCTGGTTGTGGAAAAACAACTACATTACGTTTGTTAGGTGGTTTCGAAACTCCTGACTCAGGAAAAATTTTATTTGATGGAAAAGATATAACTAATTTACCTGCAAATCAACGAAAACTAAATACTGTTTTTCAAAAGTATTCTCTTTTCCCTCATATGACAATAGAAGAAAATATAGCTTTTGGTTTAAAAATTAGTAAAAAAAGTACACAATATATAAATGACAAAATCAAATATGCATTAAAACTCGTAAACTTGGATGGATATGAAAATCGTAGTGTTGACTCATTAAGTGGCGGACAACAACAACGTATTGCAATTGCACGAGCTATAGTTAATGAGCCTAAAATTCTACTTTTAGATGAACCTTTAGGTGCTCTTGATTTAAAATTACGACAAAGCATGCAATATGAGTTGATTCGATTAAAGAACGAACTAGGAATAACCTTCATTTATGTAACTCATGATCAAGAAGAAGCACTTACAATGTCTGATCAAATCGTTGTAATGAATCAGGGATACATTCAGCAGATTGGCACTCCTGAAGATATCTATAATGAACCAGAAAATGCATTCGTTGCAGATTTTATTGGTAGTAGTAACATAATGGATGGCATTATGATAAAAGACAAACTTGTTTCTATATTTGGTATTGAAATTCATTGCGTTGACGAAGGATTTGGCACTAATACACCAGTTGACGTAGTAATACGTCCTGAGGATTTAGTCATTACTTCGCCTGAACATGGATTTATTACAGGAAAGATTATATCAACAATATTTAAAGGCGTTCATTACGAAATCGAAGTACTTGCAAAAGATTATAAGTGGTTAATCCACACAACTAAATTTGCAAATGTCGGAGATATTGTTGGTTTATCTATTGATCCATTTGATATTCAAATCATGAAAAAAGCTGAATACTCTGATGAAAAGGCGGTGGAAATAGATGAAGAACTTTAAAAAACAGCTTTTAGCTGGTCCTTATCTTATGTGGATGTTAGGATTTATTATTTTACCAATGTTATTAATTGTTTATTATGCGTTTTTTAGTAATCATAAATTTACCTTATCTAACGTTTTAGCAATAACTTCAGAGGTAAATTTTAAAGCAATTTTATTATCATTAAAAGTAGGAATATTAAGTACTTTGATTTGTTTACTACTCTCCTATCCATTGGCCCTTATTTTAAAAAACATAAAGTTTAAAAACCAAAACTTTATAGTTTTCTTGTTTATGTTACCAATGTGGATGAATTTTATGTTAAGAATTCTAGCTTGGAAAATATTGTTATCTAAAAATGGTATTCTTAATACATTATTATTTAATCTAAACTTGCCAAAAATTCAAATTTTAAATACTCCAAGTGCTATTATTTTTGGTATGGTATATGATTATTTACCTTTTATGCTTTTGCCAATTTATAATTCTATGGCTCACGTAAAAAAAGATTATATTGAAGCAGCCTTGGATTTGGGCGCTTCAAGGACAAGAATTTTATTTCAAATAATTATACCTTTAACAATGTCTGGTATAGTTAGTGGAATCATAATGGTTTTTGTTCCTACTCTTACATCTTTTGCGATATCAGAACTCCTAGGTGGTGGAAAGGTCCTTCTGATTGGTAATGTTATTGAGCATAACTTTATGCAAGGTATGCGTTGGGGTATTGGAAGTGGTCTATCATTTGTATTAATGGTATTCGTATTTATTAGCATGATATTATCTTCTAAATTTGGAGAAGATGAAAAAGGAGGAACTGGTGTAATATGATAAAAAAAACGTTATCCAATATTTACCTTGTATTAATATTTTTATTTTTATACTTACCTCTGTTTGTTCTTATGACTTTATCATTCAACGATTCAAAGTCAAAAGTAATATGGGGTGGTTTTACTTTAAAATGGTATTCTAGATGTTTCAAAAGCGAAACTATAATGAATGCATTTTTTACAACAATACAGATTACATTACTTGCTGCGTTATTATCTACTATATTAGGAACACTTGCTGCAATTGGTATTAGCTCAATGAAGAAAAAAAGTAAAACTATATATCTTGGTGCAACAAATATTCCTTTGCTAAATGCAGATATTGTTACCGGTATATCAATGATGCTATTATTTGTAAAATTTACAAATTTAAGCTTTGTAACTGTTTTAATAGCTCACATTACATTCAACATACCATATGTCATTTTAAATGTCTTACCAAAAATACAGCAAGCAAATAAATATACATATGAAGCCGCTCTAGATTTAGGTGCTTCACCTATTTATGCATTTTACAAGGTGACTTGGCCTGAAATACGAGCTGGAGTTTTTAGTGGATTTTTAATGGCGGTAACAATGTCACTCGATGATTTTAGTATAACATATTTTACTAAAGGACCAGGAATTAACACTCTTTCAACAATGTTATATACAGAATTACGTAAGGGCATTAAACCAGAGCTTTATGCCCTATCAACGATTCTATTCTTTACTGTATTTATTTTATTATTAGCTATAAATATAAAAAACAATCAAAAGCAACATAGGAGATAATGGGTATGAAACATTTTTTTAAAAAAGATTTTTCACATAAAACAAAAAAAATTAGCTTATGTTTAGTTTTAGTTTTATCTTTATCACAAGTTTTTTCAGCTTGTGGTAAAACAAAAAATAGAGATTCACACGCAACACCGATTAAAAATAATGTAAATTCAATTACTGTTTTAAACTACGGTAAATATATGGATGAAGATGTTATCAAAAAATTTGAAAAAGAAACTGGAATTCATATAAAATATGAAGAATATGAAAATCCTGAAGAAATGTATACTAAGTACAAATCTGGTTCTATAAAATATGATGTAATTTGCACTTCAGAATACATGATTCAAAAATTAATGTCAGAAAATGAACTAAAAAAGATTGATTTTAAAAAACTTAGTAATTACAATAATATCGATTCGAACGTTTTAGAATTAAATCAATCATATGATTCGAAAAATCAATATGCTTTACCATATTTTTATGGAACACTAGGTATTCTTTATGATACAAAAAAAGTATCTAAAGCTGATGTTCAATCATGGAATTGTTTATGGAACAAAAAATATAACAATGAAATAATAATGGAAAACTCGGTTCGTGATACATTTGCAGCTGCTTTAAAAAAACTTAATTATTCCATTAATGACACAAATCCAAAACATTTAAATAAAGCTTTATCAATTCTCGAAAAGCAAAAAGAACATGTTTACGCATATATGGTTGATGAAACAGCTGATGAAATGGTTGCAGGCAATGCCAAAATAGCTCTTTGTTATTCTGGTGAGGCCGCTACTGCTATGGAATCTAAATCTTCTCTTGCATATACTGTTCCTAAAGAAGGATCAAATGTGTGGGTTGATTCCTGGTTTATTCCAAAAACATGTAAAAGTAAACAAAATGCAATTAAATTTTTAGATTTTCTTTGTAGAGATGACATAGCAACTGCAAATTTTGATTACGTTTATTATGCTTCACCTATTAAATCAGTTGTTAAAAAACAACCTAAAGATGTATTGGAAAATGAGGCTGTCTTTCCTTCAAAAAAGACTTTGGAAAATTGCGAAATATTTACTATGCTTAATCAAAAAACAACTGATTATTATTCTGATTTATGGATGAAACTCAAAGCATATTAAAATCAAAATTTACACCATATAATAAGATTTTCTAATATTTTCTACTAATAAGGTTTCATTACTTACAACAAAAATATGTTGCACTAAAAAAATATATAAAAAGCAATCCGCATTAAAAGATATTTTTTATCGAAATAATTAATATTATGCGATTGCTTTTTTATATTTGTTTATTTATTATTAACTATAAAATATTATTTTCAAGCAAACTATCTTGTAATTTATTTCCAAAAACAAATTATTTTGTTTTTTTCTATTGCATTCTTAAATGAGTTATGATAATCTTTTTGAGACAGTTCTGTTGCAGATCTTTTGTAGATCTATTTGATTATATAAAATTTTATAAATCATATTTTGGTGTAATTACATTTTTAATCTATTAATTCCATATTTAATTTTGAAAAAATATAGTATAATTTATTTTCACAATAAAAGCACAAACTCATTTTATTAAATTATACATATAAAAATATTGTAACAAAAATATTAAATATAGCACAATATTTAGAAAGGATAACAATGAAATACTTATGACGTACGATAATTTTAAAAGTGACGTTCTTATAGAACTAAAAAAACATTTTGAAGGCGAAGCCTCAATTACAATTAAATCTTTCATAAAAAATAATGGCAAAAAACTTGATGGCATTATAATTTCAACGAATGATTCTAATATTAGTCCAACAATTTATCTAAACCCTTTATATCACAGATACTTAGAAGGATTACCAATAAAAGAAATTGTAAGAGAAATAATTCAGATTAATAACTCAAATAAAGTTTATAAAGGCTTTGATACTAATCAATTTCTTGACTTCGACGAAGCTAAGAATCATATCTTTTTCAAATTAGTCAATTATGAAAGAAATAAAGAATTACTACAGGATCTTCCACATATGAAATTTCTTGATTTAGCTGTAGTATTTGGCTTCTTTGTTGAATCAGATAATTCAGATTTTGCATCCATTTTAATTCATAATTCACATTTAAACTATTGGGAAATCAATACAGATGATCTATATAAAATTGCATTATACAACACTCCAAATTTGTTTTCACATAAAATATCTAATTTATTTGATACTGTAATTTCTCTAAGTGAAAAAATATCCCCTGGTTCTCTTAATGAACTTGACTTTTCCGAGTTAGATTTTGAAAAAACAAAATCAAATAATAACTTTTTTATATTAACAAATAAATACGGTATTAATGGTGCATCATGCATTCTATATCGTGGTTTACTAAAAAAAATTGCAAAAGAAAAAAATACAAATTTGATAGTTATTCCATCTAGTATTCACGAAGGTGCGACATGTTTCGCCATATAAAAACAACAAAAGGCGAGTAAATAATTATTCTTATTATTATTTATAACTTATTTCTCGAGAAGTAAAATGCGTAATAAACATTTATATTACAAAGTGCTTCCTTTAATACTCCGAATAGCATCCTTTATTTTGCACATTATAAGATGTTATAAGCTCGGTAAAGTCGACTGAGAGCCACCCTATCACGTTATGGTGAGGAAATGCGAACTAGAGGTAGTCGAGTGGATGATAGGTCGGAAGTCTACAAAATATCTATGATGAGAATGTTTTTTCAAGTAACTGACGAACTCTCGAATGAAAAGATCTAAAAATACAAATGTAGAAATGCATTATTGACATTTTGTCAAGTAAGTGTGGATAAGTAAAATCTTCGTTCTGAACATCCATACTGTAAAAAAAATTATTACGAATTTTTGCAGTCAAGCTTACAGGTCTAAAGAGAGCATCTAAGGATATATGCAAAGATAGAGAAATAGGAACGTGGAAAGCTGATAACGTATAGAAGGTGCAACTTCGTTAAAACGTTCTGTGGTAACACAGTTTATATCAGTGAGAGCGAGGGCAATATACCGATGAAACAACTATAATACCTTGTTGAGGGACAGCCCTTAGTCAAATAATGTTTTTACAAAAATAAACTATAAGCTTGAGTGATTTTTAAAACAAATTTGTGAAGATAGGTTTATAAAGAAGATAGGTTTATAAAATAGATCTTTGAAATAGCTTTTTGAAAATCGACTTGTAAAACAGATTTGATGGAACGCCGTATGAGGTGAAAATCTCACGTACGGTGTGGAGTGGGGGAAAAGGTGGAAAATCTTATTATTTTAAGTATTATAATTTGTATTAAATCTTAAATACATTTGTAATATAAAACTAAATAAAAAAGATTCAAATCTTACCTATCACTATTAATTATTATTCCAGACGATGGAAAATTTGATAAAAAAACTATCAATACAATGATTTCTGATGCAAATTCTACTGTTCTAAAAGATGAACAGATTTTATCAGATAATGCATATTTTTATTCAAAAGAATATTCTCGATTATTAATTTATTAATATACTATCTTATTAATACATATATTTTATAAGATTTTTAGTAGATTATTCTAGTAATTCATTGAATCACTGGTTATTACAATTTTAACAAATCTCCTATATTTTATATTTAATTTTTTACTGAAAAAAATAAAAACCACTATTAATACGATAACTAGTCAATTCTAATTAAATATCTCACTATTCTAGTCCATATTCTATTTAGAGAAGAATATTACTTTTCTTCTATTCTAGAATAATTTGATTAGCTTACTATTGCTATCAATTTCTTTAAAACAAGTTATCGTATTGGGGGTTTTATATAGGATTAAATGTTTTAAACCTTTATGTTCATCATACTTTATGTTGTTCATATAAATTCTTTTTTTGTTATTTGAATATTACAAGTCTTAATTCAAATAATTTCTCTAATATAATTAAAAATTTATTAATATGTAAATATTTTCTTTAATTTTTATAGAAAACAGCAGAAAATCTAATTATATATATCTAATATATCTAATTTATCTATTATTTATGTCTACACATATATGTCCTATCTTTATTCCATAATCACGTCTACACGTATATGTTCTATCTTTATTCTATAATCACGTCTACACTTCAAAAAATTTCTGTTTTGTAGATAATCACATCTCTTAATCAAATCTATGTATTATATTTATGTATTAATGTCAAAAATCAATTATTTCTTAAAAAGCATAAAGTTTAAAACATAATAACACTAGTTTATCAGAAAATTTAAACATTAAATTATTGATTAATTTAATAACTATTAAAATAAATAATAAAACATTATTTATCAAAACATAAATATATAATACCGGCCTTAAAAGTTAGTTATAAATTCTAACTAATATTGGCCGGTATTTTTTACATTTTATTATGTATATATTATAAATTGTTATGTTTTTGTTATAATCTGTTATATATATGTTATAGCATACTATATCCATATCATAATATACTATATCTATATCATAATATGCTATAACAAGCTATCATATAATTCTTCATATTTTTGTACTGAAGCTTTCCACGAAAAATCGAAAGTCATATCTCTACGTATTATATTGTTCCACATTCTTTTATGATTACAAAATACATCATAAGCATATTTAATTGTACTGGCTAATTCTTCTCCATTATAATTTGCGAACGAAAATCCTGTTCCATTATTTTCAAATTCATTATATGGCTCCACTGTATCAATCAAACCTCCTGTTTCACGAACAATTGGAACTGTGCCATATCTCATGGCAATAAGTTGACTTAGACCACAAGGTTCAAACATAGATGGCATTAAAAATGCATCTGCTCCCGCGTAGTATTTATGTGCAACTTCTTCGCCATATCCTATTTGTGCACTAACTTTATCTGGATACTTTTCGTGAAAATACTTTAAACTGTTTTCATAATACTTTTCTCCAGTTCCTAAAAAAACAAACTGAATATTATAATTATTCACCAAATCATCTAAAACGTAGTTTACTAAGTCAAATCCTTTTTGATCCGTCATTCTTGAAACCATAGCTACAACAAACGCATCACTTTTTTGTGGAAGGTTTAACATCTTTTGTAAATCACGTTTATTTTTCTTCTTCCCTTTTAATTCTCGTGCATCATAATTTGCGCTAATCTTCTTATCCTGTCTAGGATTATATATTTTATAGTCAATTCCATTAATTATTCCAAATAAATGATTTCCCTTATTTCTAAGCACGCCATCTAATCCAACGCCACCTTCAGGTGTACAAATATCTCTAGCATATGTAGGACTTACAGTTGTAACATAATCGGAATAAACTAGACCACCTTTTAAATAATTAGCCTCTCCATATGCTTCTATTCCTTTATCAGTAAAAACATATTCTGGCAAACCCGTAGCATCTTGTATCGCATTAACAGCCCATCTACCTTGAAAATTCAAATTATGTATCGTAAAAATTGTCTTTATTCCATTATAAAAATAATTATCTTTATATAATTCTTTCAAATAAACAGGAATTAATCCAGTCTGCCAATCATTACAATGAATTACATTTGGTTTTAAATTTAGATAAAACAATGCTTCTAGAACCGCCTTAGAAAAAAATGAAAACTTCTCAACATCTTCATGAATCATATTATATGGCTTATCGCCGGCAAAATAATATTCATTATCAATAAAATAATATTTAATACCTTCATAATTGCCCTCTAAAATACCAACATACTGTTTTCTCCAAGCTAAATCCATGTAAAAACTACAAACAAATTTTAAATTTTTACTCAATTTTTCATCAATACACTGATACTTTGGCAAAAAAACAAATGCCTTGTACTTTTTTTTAGATAAATACTTAGGCATAGCACCAACAACATCTGCTAAACCTCCTGTTTTAATAAATGGAACAGCTTCCGATGTTGCGTAAACAATATTAACCATAACTCCTTCTCCTTACAATATACTCCTATAATAATTATATTATTCCAACAAAAAATTAGAATAGTTATACTCTTTCGTGAATTATGATTTAATTCACACAAAAAAAGCAACTATTCTAATTATAATATTATTATATACTTATTTCAAGCAAATATTATATCTAAACTAAAGTTTCTGAATAATATATTTATATTACGTAGTTTTTTATAATATATGTTTTTTAGCCAATAACTATAGGCCTATTTTTTTGCTTTTTGCCAAGCTTTTCATTTCTCGTGCACTATCAATTACCTTTTCTGTTATCTCTACCCCACCTATCATCCTAGCTAATTCGTTTACACTTTGATCATAATCCAAAGAATGTATCCTAGAAACAGTCATTTCATTTTTCTTTGAATCCTTCTCAATTGATTTTTCAATTAAAAAATGTTGGTTAGCCATTGCTGCTATTTGTGGTAAATGAGTTATGCAAATAATCTGATGACTTTGACTTAACAAATCCATTTTTTCAGATACCATTTGAGCTGTACGACCACTAATTCCTGTGTCGATTTCATCGAATATTAACGTCTCAATTTCGTCATCTTCTGCCATAATTGCCTTAATTGCAAGCATTATCCTTGACAATTCACCACCAGAGGCCACATCTTGTAAAGGTCGAACAGGTTCACCAGGATTAGTAGAAATCAAAAATTCTATATCATCAAATCCTTCATTGGTATAATCTTTTGTTCTATTAAAACTCATTTCAAATTTAACATCAAGAAAATTTAAATCTAATAATGCTGATTTAATTTTTTCGACTAGTTTTACGGATGCTTTTTTTCTAATTGAAGACAATTCATTACATAATGTTTCTAAATTGTCTCTCTCTTTTTTTATATTTTCATCTAGATTCTTAATATATTCATCATATTCTTGCAAAACCTGAATTCGTTCTGTCTTTTCTTCATAAGATTCTAAAATATCATTTATGGTACGTCCATATTTTGCTTTTAATGAATTAATAAGATTTAATCTAGAATCAATTTCATAAAACTGCGCTTCGTCAAAATCTAATTCTGAAATATAATTTGATAATTCATAATTAAAATCATTGACTAAGCTTTCTATCTCAGATAATTCATTTGATAAATTTTGAATTTTATCATCATAATTTACAACAAACTGAACGTCATACATTGCCTTATCTAAAAGTTCTGCAACACCACCGAGTTCTCCGTTCGTTATCTCTCTAACACTATTTAACTTTTCAAGTATCTTTTTCCCGTTAGAAAAGAATCTAAATTTTTCTTCTAACTCTTCATCTTCATTTTCTTTTAAATCAGCACTTTCTATTTCATTGATTTCAAACTCTAAAAACGATAATTCTCTATTTCTTTCCTCAACATTCATATTGGCATTCTCTCGTTCATTAATCAACTTCCTATAATTTGAAAATGCCTCCGATATTTTTTCCTTAATATCACAAATATTCTTTTTTGCAAATTCATCTAAAATTAAAAGATGTTTTTTCCTGTTCAAAAGTGACTGATGTTCATGTTGTCCATGTATGTCTATTAGAATTGAAGATATTTCTTGAATTTTACTAGTAGAAACTGTCTCTCCATTAACTCGACCTATTGTTCTATTAGGCTTTATTTTTTTACTAATAACTACAATATTATCCTCTGAAATTTCAACACCTAATGATTTCAATCGTTTCACTGTATTTGGATTTTTTACTTCAAAAGTCAATTCAATAAGAGCAAATTCAGCATTCTTTCGTAAAATATCTTTAGGAGCCTTTTCTCCAAGAGCAATGTTTATCGAGCCAATAATTATTGATTTTCCAGCACCTGTTTCCCCTGATAAAATATTTAATCCCTCTCCAAATTCAACATCTGCCTCATCAATCAATGCTAAATTCTTTACATGCAAATTCTGTAACATATTATCCTATTCACTCTCCCAATACTCATCTCTTTAATCAACAAGTTTTCTAAGTTTTTTAATTAAAGCTTCTGCATCAACTGTTGTTCGAACTGCACACATTATAGTATCATCTCCTGCAATGGAACCAACTATTTCGCTAAAATCCATTGCATCAATAGCAGCACATACTGCATTAGCCATGCCAGAAACTGTTTTAATCACTAAAATATTTTGTGCTAAATCCATAGAAACAAAACCATCTCTAAAAACTCTATGGTATTTTTCAAGCATCCCTTCATTTTTTTCGCTAAACGCTACATATTTTTGCTTACCGGATACTGTCTGAATTTTCGTTAGTTTTAATTCTCTAATATCTCTAGAAACCGTCGCTTGTGTTACCTTGTAACCTTCTTTAATCAAAAAATCAGATAACTCTTCTTGTGTACATATGTCATTTTTTTTAATTAATTCTATAATCTTTGTTTGCCTCTTAGTTTTCATTTTATATATTAGCTTTAAAGCTAATCTCCTCTCATATTTTTAGTGTGTCGGAGCTAATTAAATGTTGCCATTTTCTTCCTCAAAATCTCTAGGAAGCTCTTACGATTCAATTTGCATATTTTTATATTTGAAGTTGCTCTTGTAACCATAAAAGATTCGCCTGAATATAATTCTTTTACAAAATCACCATCAAAACTAACCTGAGCTCTATCATCCTTTTGTGCACATCTTCTACGTAATTTAACCTCTACTACAGCGTCATCTCCAATAACAATGCTTTTGGAATTTAAATTATGAGCATTTATAGGTGTTATTACTATCATATTAGCTTTAGGATCAACAATAGGTCCGCCCGCTGACATACTATATCCTGTAGACCCAGTCGGTGTTGCAATTATAATTCCATCAGCATTATATGTACTAAGGAACTCTCCATTAACGTAAACATCAAACGATAGTATTGACAATCCTCCCATTTGATGAATTACAACATCATTTAATGCAATCATGTTATTTGAAACATTACATGGATTACTCATCAATGCCATACGCTCTTCTATAAAATAATTGCCCTTAAAAAGCAAATCTATGGCATTAAAAATAGTGCTTTCCTCTAACTCACACAAATAACCCAATGTTCCCAAATTAATTCCAATCAATGGCAATTCTAAGGAAGACAATTTAGTGGCAGCCCTAATTAAGGTGCCATCTCCTCCTAAAACTAAAACACAATCGGTATCAACAGGAATATCCGTTATATCAAATTGCTTTGATTTTGTTGCCTCGACTCCACTTATTAAACCTTTTGCTTTTCCACCCTTTTTATTGATATAATCTATTATTTTTTTAGATAATACCAAATCATTGTCTTTAAATTCATTTGTAATCAATACAAAATTTTTCATAACTTTACTTATCTAATTGACCATGAGCCAGATTTACAATCTCATGTATGTCAACTGACTCCTCCTTTGTAGCTATTTCTGCCTTCTGTAAATGTACCAAATATTCAATGTTTCCTTCTGGTCCTTTGATAGGAGAAAATTCAAGATTTTTAACTGAATAGCCATTTTCTAAGGCAAAATTGACTATTTTTTCTATAACTTCTTCATGAACTTTAGGGTCTCTTACAACACCTTTCTTTCCAACTTTCTCTTTACCTGCTTCGAATTGTGGTTTAATTAAACAAACCATTTCAGCATTATCCGCTAATAATTCTCTGACTGGTATTAATACTTTAGTTAAAGAAATAAATGATACATCACATGATGCAAAATCTAGTCTGTCATCAATATCATCAGGTGTTACATAACGAATATTTGTTTTTTCCATACAAACGACTCGACTGTCTTGTCTTAATTTCCATGCAAACTGACCATATCCAACATCTACTGAATAAACTTTCCTAGCTGAATTTTGAAGCATACAATCAGTAAATCCACCCGTTGATGCACCAATATCCATACAAACTTTATCTGTTAAATCAATATTAAACTGCGCCATAGCTTTTTCTAATTTTAATCCACCACGACTAACATATTTTAAAGTCTGTCCATGTAATTCTATCTTCGCATCTTCTGGAAAAGTATTACCTGGTTTATCTTCTCTATTATTATTTACAAAAATCTTACCTTCCATAATTAAAGTTTTTGCCTTTTCTCTAGAAGGTGCGATATTATTTTTTACAACTAAAACGTCTAATCTTTCTTTCATTTATTATCTCTCATTCTATGATTATTTATTCACACTTTATTGAATATTATACCTTAATTCTGTATATTTTTCCATTTTTTTAATACAGAATTATATACAGATTCAGGATCTATTCGTAAACTTTTATATAAAACATCTACATTTCCGTGTTCAACATACATGTCCGGAATTGCTATGTTTAAAACTTCAATATTAATATTTTGATCTTTTACAAAGCTTGAAACGTGTTCTCCAAAGCCACCACTTGCAACATTTTCTTCTAATGTTACTAGAAGAGAATGTTTTTTTGAAGCACATTTAATAAAATCTCTATCAAATGGCTTCGCAAATCTCGCATTAACAAGTGTAGAATTTATATTGTTTTCTTTTAACTTATCATGAACAATTTGTGCTATTTTAACCATGCTTCCTAATGCAAAAAGAATTATTTGTGATTCATTATATATCACTTCAGCACGAGCTGTTCTGATTTTCTCCTTAAATTCACTTAATCCGTCATAAGCAGTTCCTCGAGGATAACGAATTGCAATAGGAGAATCATATTCAAACGCATATTTAATCATTTCTGCTAATTCCCATTTATTTTTAGGCGCAATAATCGTCATATTAGGAATTGATGATAAGAAAGAAATATCAAAAATCCCTTGATGAGTTTCACCATCACTACCAACTAATCCTGCTCTATCAATTGCAAAAACTACTGGTAAATTTTGTAAACACACATCATGCACTATTTGATCATAACCTCTTTGTAAAAATGACGAATATACAGCAAACACTGGTTTTAAACCATTTTTTGCCAATCCGGCAGAAAAAGTTACAGCATGACCCTCAGCAATACCAACATCAAAAAATCTATTCCTATAATTAGCTTTAAATCTGCTTAATCCCGTACCATCTTCCATTGCAGCTGTAACAGCAACTATTCTTTCATCATCCTTAGCTAGATTTGTTATGGTTTTTGAAAAAACATCTGTATAATTTGCTTGTGTCTTTTTAGTTAACGGTAAACCTGTCTCAATGTCAAAGGGAGGAGCTCCGTGAAATTTAGATGGATGTCTTTCTGCTGGTGGATAACCTTTTCCTTTTTTTGTAATAACATGTACTATAACCGGACCATTTACTCTTTTTGCCTCTTGAAAAATCTTGCACATGGAATTAATATCACTTCCATCTACAGGGCCAAGATACATGATTCCCATCTCTTCAAAAAACATACCAGGTATCAACAATTGTTTAATTCCACTTTTTGTTCTTTTTATTCTATCAACCATTTTTTTGCCATAAACTGGAATCTTATTAAGTGAATTCATAACACCATCTTTAAATTCAATATATGCCGATGCTGTTCTAAAACCATTTAAATACTTATTAACACCACCGACATTTTCAGAAATTGACATGTTATTATCGTTTAAAACAATTATAAAATTTGATTTAAGGCTTGAAGCATTATTAAGTGCTTCGTATGCCATTCCACCAGTTAATGCTCCATCTCCAATTACAGATATAACATAATTGGATTCACCCTTAATTTCTCTAGCTGTCGCTAAACCTAAGCCTGCAGAAATAGAAGTAGAACTATGCCCTGTGTCAAATGCATCACAATCACTTTCCTCAGATTTAGGAAAACCACTCATTCCACCATATTGACGCAACTTAATAAAGCCATCTCTTCTACCTGTTAAAATTTTATGAGTGTATGACTGATGTCCGACGTCCCATACAATCTTATCCGTAGGCAAGTTAAATGACAAATGGAGCGCCATTGTCAATTCTACAACACCAAGATTAGATGCCAAATGTCCACCTGTTACAGAAATAGAATCAATCAAAAAATTGCGAATTTCTGTTTTTAGTTGTTCTAATTCATCTGAATTGAGTTTCTTTATATCGTTAACTTTATGTATTTTATCTAAAATCATAACAAAGCCTTTCTAATAACTTACTTATTCCTGTATACCAAATATACAAAAAGTTGTTCTAAGAACTTATCATCTTTTCCGAAAGAATGCAACATATCTATAGCCTCATCGGTAAGCTTTTTTAAATCTTCTCTTGATTTTTCTATTCCTTCAAATGTTACATATGTTTCTTTATTATTCTTCTCATCGCTACCGATAGGTTTGCCTAATTCTTCAAAGGTACTTACAACATCTAAAATATCATCTTGTATTTGAAATGCTAATCCAATTTTAGAAGCAATTTGTTCAACCATTGTAATATCTTCTTCAGAGGCATTTGCTAGCACAGCACCAATTACCATAGAAGCTTCAATCAATGCTCCCGTTTTTAACCTGTAGATAAAATCTAATTTTTCACGAGTGATGACGCTTTCTGGACTTTTTTCCGATTCAACATCAACTACCTGTCCTCCGACCATACCATATACACCCGCTTTTTGGGTCAAAACTTTTAATGCTCTAATTACTGAATCCTTGTTATCCGAATCAACATCAAAAGCACCAATTGCCACTTCATAAGCATAGTTTAATAAAGCATCACCTGCTAAAATACCCATTGCTTCACCATATTTTGCATGTGTTGTCTTGTTGCCACGTCTATATTCATCATTATCCATAGCAGGCAAGTCATCATGCACAAGCGAATATGTGTGTATCATTTCAATTGCAGCCATAAAAGGATAAATTGAATCAGATGTACCACCAAACATATCATATACTGCTTTCATCAACATTGGTCTGATTCTTTTTCCACCAACTACTATACTATAGTTCATTGCCGAAAAAATTGTTCTCTGATATCCTTCTTCTTTAGGAAGATACAATACTATTTTTTCAGTTATCTCTTTTGCTCTTTTCGTGATTTCTTCCTTAAAACACATATTATAACTCCTCTAGTTCTCCATCTTCAGTCAATTTAAACATTTCACCTTCCATTGACTGTAACATTTTATAGGATTCTTTAATTTCATCCAAACCTTTTTTATAATATTCAAATGATTCTTCAAGTGAAATATCATCAGAATCCATCTTACTTAGTAATTCTTCTATTTCACTAAATCTTTCTTCTATAGATTTAGATTCAATTTCTTCTTTCTTTTTCTTTGCCATAGTATTCTCCATTTTGCTCAACATCTATTATTCTTGCCGATGCTCTTCCGTCCATAAAATAAAGATTAACTTCTTGTGAAATTTCTAATTGTTCAACGGACTTAATATTTTTATCATCTTTCCCAGATACAAAAGCATAGCCTCCAGATAAACGTTTAGTTGGAGATTTCGAATCAATACTTTGTGATAAAATAGCTAACTTGTGTTCATAATCAGCAAACTTCTTATGCATAGAATTTTTCAATTCAACCAAATATGTGTTGATTCTCATTTTTTTCTCCCCTAAAAGTCTTTCAGGGTTCTTAAGTCTGACATTATTTTCAAGATCCTTTAACTTATATAAAATATTATTTATTTTATAGCCTAGTTTCTGATTTAATTCATCATTATATTTTTCTAACTCACTAATTATATCTGAATATTGACAAATCGCAAGCTCAGCACCCGCCGAAGGTGTAGGAGCTCTTAAATCGGCAACAAAATCAGCAATCGTAAAATCCGTTTCATGACCGACAGCTGAAATAATTGGAACCGAGCAATTAAATATTGTCTCTGCAACAATTCTTTCATTAAAAGCCCATAAATCTTCTAATGATCCACCGCCTCTTCCAACTATCATAACATCTACACCAATTTGCTCTAATACATTTATACCATTAACTATACTTTCTTTAGCACCTTCACCTTGAACTAAAGCTGGATACAATATCACCCTCACCTTAGGATTACGTCTTGTAACAATATTTTGAATATCCCTGATTGCTGCACCTGTACTTGCTGTAACAACACCTAATGTTCTTACATATTTAGGAATCGAGCGCTTATATTCTTGAGCAAACATTCCCATTTCTTCAAGTTCTTCTTTTAATGCATTAAATTTAAGGAATAAATCTCCATCGCCACCATGCTCAATTTCTTTTGCGTATAGCTGATACACTCCATCTCGTTCAAAGACTTCAACAGAACCTGTTACCACAACCCAATCTCCATCTTTCATGATAAAATCTAGTCCTGCTCTTTTGCCTTTAAACATTATACATTTAATTAAGCCTTTTTCATCTTTTAGGCTAAAGTATATATGTCCACTACTATGATACTTACAATTTGATACTTCACCTTCAACGCTTATGTTCTTTAACATAAAATCTTGCGCAAACATATTGCCAATATAATTGTTTAGTTGTTGAACTTTATATACATTTTTATTCATAATTACTCTACAAATCTAGATAAAACACCATTAACAAATGCTTTCGACTTATCTGTGCCATACATTTTTGCAAGTTCTACAGCCTCGTTAATTGCTACTTTATTTGGTACATCTTCATCAAATAAGATTTCATATGCAGCAAGGCGAATTATAGTCAAATCCACTTTTGTCATCCTTGATGTTTTCCAATTATCTGACACTTCATTTATCTTTTCATCAATTTCTGTAACATTTGTTATAATATTCTTTACTGAATCAATAACTAAATTCTTTTCTTCATCTGTCATTTTAGAGATATCATCTTGAATTTCTGGATAGTCTTGGGTCAAACCAATATCATCTAGATAAAAGTCTAATTGTTCTTTCATATCCTCACTATCGTGAAAATCTAAACGAAATAATAATTTAAAAATATTTTCTCTAATTTGTGATCGTTTCATTTTGGGGGTTCCTTTCTATTTGGTATTATAAATTCATAGTATTATACCATTATCATATTATTATCTATTTTTACATATAATCAAAAAATAAGGATGTCTAATGACATCCTTGATTATACTATAAATTCAAATGATTAAAAAGTCCTATTTATTTTCTGACATGTCAACACTTGCAATTCTTATATTTACAACTGCAACCGTTAAACCTGTCATAGTTTCTATAGCACTTTTAACTTTATCCTGAACGTTTTTAGATACTTCTGGGATGCTATATCCATAAGCAATATTAATTGCAACATCAACTTTAACTTCCTCTTCTAAAACCTCCACAACAATTCCCTTAGAAAGATTCTTCATTCCAAGCTTGCTAACAATCTCATTAGTGATGTTACCAGCTAAAGAACTAACTCCTTCTACCTCAGTTGTAGCAAGTCCAGCGATAATCGCAACTACTTCATCCGCAACTCTAACTTCGCCAGAATCACTTTCTTTTATCTTAAATGTTTTTCTGTTTTCAGCCATTTTATGCCTCCTCAGTAATTATATATTCTATTATAACAAAAATTACATCTTTTGAAAACATTATTTTTAATTCTCTTTATCAAAAAAGAAAAAATAATGTTTTAATTGTCTATTTTATGACAGATTATTTACGTTATAAGAGTGTCAAATTTATACCAACTTATCAGTATTACATTGATTATAACTAAAATCGTATGGCGTTGCCTGATATACATAATAATTCAACCAATTTGTATAGAATATACTTGCATGTGATCTCCATGACAATTCTGGTTTTTGACTAGGATCATCATCAGGATAATAATTAAGTGGCGGATCCATCTCTATCCCTTTTGATATATCTCTTTTATATTCTGTATCAAGTGTATATCTGTCATATTCTGGATGACCCATCATGAAAATTTGTCTACCATCCTCTTTCATAACAAGAAATACTCCAGCCTCTTTTGAATCGGCTAAAATAATTAAATCATCACATTTTTCAATATCTTCTTTTCTTACAACAGTATGTCTTGAATGTGGTGCCATAAAATAATCATCAAATCCCCTAACAAGTGGTATTTTTCTATTTCTTACTCTATGTTTAAAAATTCCAAAACACTTCTGCCCTAAAATGTGTTTTTTTATGCCAAAGTGATAATATAATCCTGCTTGTGCTCCCCAACAAACATGCAATGTAGATGTAACATGTGTCTTAGACCATTCCATAATCTTACATAATTCTTCCCAATAATCAACTTGTTCAAATTCCATTAGTTCAATTGGCGCACCCGTTAAAATCAAACCATCATAATTTTTGTCTTGTACATCACTAAATTTTTCATAAAATTTATTTAAATGACTAAATGATGTATGAGTTGATTCATGTGATTCTAACTTTAAAAAAGAAACATCTACTTGCAGTGGAGTATTCGATAACATCCTAAGTAATTGTAATTCTGTCTCTTCTTTTAATGGCATTAAATTTAAAATTGCAATAGTAATAGGACGAATATCCTGATGGATAGCCCTATGTTCATCTATAACGAAAATATTCTCTCTTTCTAAAATACTTTTCGCAGGTAAATCATTTTGTGTCTTAATTGGCATTATTATCCCTCTCTCTCATACTAAAATATTTCTATTTAAAACCTCTAAACAAAATATATTAGAATTTTTTAAACATTTTAAAACTCACCAAATATTAGTTTCTAAACATCTCATTAAACCTATCTTCCGAAATGATAGGAATATTTAATTCTCTTGCTTTATTGTTCTTTGAAGAAGTAGATTCTAAATCATTGTTAACAAGATAATTTGTTTTTTTAGAAACCGATCCAGTTACTTTTCCTCCTTCAGCTTCAACATACGACTTGAATTCTGATCTATTTTTAAAACTATGTACATCTCCAGTAATTACAAATGTCAATCCTTGGCATTTTCCTCCATCAAGAGTAACTTTTTGACCATCTGTAATATTGATAACACTTAATAAAGCTTCAAATTCGTCTTTATTAGTACCTTCATGATACCATTTAAGAATAGAATTCGACTTTTCTTCTCCTATACCATCTATATCATTAAAAGGAATCATATTCTCTAATCTTTTAACAAACTCATCAAATCCCATACTTGTCACTATTCTTTTAGCAGCATCTAATCCTATCATTGGAATGCATAAAGCATAAATAAAATTAACTGCCTTTATAGTTTTACTTTTTTGTATTGCTTTATCGATATTTTCACAAGATTTTTCACCAAAACCATCTAGATTCTTTATTGTGTCATAATACCTATTTAATTTAAAAATATCTTTAAAATCGACTATAAATCCCTCATTCATAAAGCGTAAAATAGTTTGAACAGATAATCCCTCTATATCCATTCCCGATTTACTTACAAACCTCTCAAATCGTTTAACATATTTAGCAGAACAATTTTGGTTTACACAATGAAGTGTTTTGGTTCCAGTCTTACTTACATGAATGATTGTTTTAGCACCACACACCGGACATACCTCAGGAATTTTAACTTCGCACACTCCATTTTCTGAAGATATAACCTTAGGAATAATTTTATTTGCTTTAATTACTTCTACTTCCGCTTCTTCCTTTAAATTCAATCTTTCGATTTCACTTAAATTACATAATGATGCTCGCGAAACCATTGTACCTTCAATTTGAACCGGTTCAAATACAGCAACTGGTGAAATTGTTGAAACTGCACATGACCATTCAATATATTTTAATTTTGTTTTAACTGATTCATCTTGCCACTTAAAAGCCAAACCAGCTCTAGTAGCATGATGTCCAGTAATACTTCCTGTTTGTGCATACTCAACATCATCATAGCATATAACTAATCCATCAACAGGAATATCCATCTTACCAGTTTCAACATCTTTAGTCCATCTTTCAACAGCATCAGCTATTGTTAATGCTGTACATTTTTCTCTTTTTACTACTGTAAAACCAAGTTCTTTAAGATAATCCATTCGTTTTCCCCATGAATTTATCTCATCATCAATATGCACTAAAGTAAATGCATTAAATTTCACATGTCTTTTCTTTACTTCCTCTGGATTATCTAAATTTAATGAACCAGAAGCAAGATTTCTAGGATTAGCATATTTTTCATCATCATCTTCTATCATATCATTGATATCATTAAAATCAGTATATGAAATTGTAGCTTCTCCACGAACAACCAAGTGACCTTTATAATTAATCTTTAAAGGATATCCGTTAATTACATTACTTAGATGAGTAATATTTGTTCCAATTGTCCCATTACCTCTTGTAACAATTTTTGTAAGTTTACCATCATCATATGTCAATACTAACGTCAAGCCATCAAGTTTCCATGAAAGCCATATATCTTTATCTTCAGCCCATTTAATTAGTTCATCAACACTTTTTGTTTTAGCTAAAGATAAAGCCGGAAATTCATGCTGTTCTTTTTTTCCTGTTTCTTTATCCGTTCCCACCGTTTGAGTTGGAGAATCGGGCAAAACTATACCTGTTTCTTTTTCAAGTACAACTAATTCATCAAACATAGCATCCCATTCATAATTGGACATTATTTCATTTCCACCAGAATAATATGCTTCAGACGCCTTATTTAGTTTTTTGACTAAATCTTCAATTTTATTTCTGTTATCCATAATCACTCACCTATTTATTTTTTTTAAACTTTATTATTGAAGTCTTCGTGGGCCATTTGTAGAGCTAGAAATTTTTGAAGTTAAGAGTTTTAACTCTGCCGGTGTTACATCCCTGTACTTTCCTATTTCCAAATCTCGTAATTGAATATTCATAATTCTAACACGTTTTAAAAATGTAACTCTGTACCCAAACTCTTTACACATTCGACGTATTTGTCTATTTAGGCCCTGCGTTAAAATAATTTTAAAACTTTTATCATTTATTTTTTTTATTTTACATGGGCGAGTTGTTTTATCAAGATCTGGTATATAAACACCTTTTGACATACGTTCTATAAAATCATCGGTTATCACTTTATTAACTTTTACTATATATTCTTTTTCATGCTCATTACTTCCACGAATAATTTTATTGAAAATATCGCCATTATTTGTAAGTAAAATTAATCCTTGTGAATTCTTATCAAGTCTTCCAATCGGAAAAATTCTCTTTGGATAATTAATATAATCAATAATATTATCTTTTTCTCTCTTTTCAGCTGTACAAACAACTCCGATAGGTTTATTAAATGCGATCAGAACGAATTCCTCTTCTTCATTTATTAGTTTACCTTTAAAGTAAACCTTCTGTCCGGGCATAACTTTCATTCCACTTTCAGCCACAACGTCATCTATTAACACCTCACCTTTTGAAATGTGTTCATCAGCCATTCTTCTTGAGCATACGCCTGCCTGACTAAGATATTTGTTAATACGTACACCTTCAACTTGATTTGTCATTGTTACCTCATCTATTTTTTAATTTATTATTGTTATTTATTATGTATCGTTATTTATTTCAAATTTTAATTAAAAAACTCTGTTTGTTTTTTAATACATGTTATAACTTTTTATTCTATTTTCTCTTTCTTCAATAATATTTGTTATTATTCAGAAAAACGGAGACTTATAAAGTCTCCGCTCCTTTTCAATAGTTACTTCATTAGTTAGTTACAAATTGTTTATTGATATAACCTGTATGAACACCTTTGTCATCTGAGAACTGAATATAATAATAATCACCCTCTTGACCAAGATTCTTATACTCACCAGCATCAATAGATCCAACTAAATTACTTCCTTCAGTACCAGCTCTATCTCTTACAAGAATACCAGTACCACTTACTTTAATAGTGTCAGATTTCTTCTCTTCTGGCTTATTCTCTGTTGACTTCTTATCAGCATCTTTCTTGTCATCAGACTTTTTGTCAGAATCCTTCTTATCTGTTGATTTCTTCTTATCATCACTATTTTTAGCTTTTTCTTTCTTAGTCCAATCTTTGATTTTGTCTTTAACATTTGTAACTTCTGTTGCAAGTGCTTTATCCTTAGCTAAAGCTTTATTGTATGCTGTTTCAGTGTCTTTTCTAAGAGCAGCTACATCATCTTGTTTCTCATATTCCGAAATTAAACTATAGATTGTTTTATCCATTGCATTTTCATTCTTTGAGAAATTGTAACTACTATATAAGTTGTTGATATACAATTTACCATTATTATCTGTTTCAAGGTAGAAGAATTCAAGACCAGGCACGGTAGCATCAACTTTGTTAAACTTTAATCCATAATATACTGAAACAAAGTACGAACCTTCTGTTAAACCATTTTTCACATATACTTTTACATTTTCAAATGAATCATATTCACTTGTAATGAATTTAATATATGCTGCTTCCTCGCTAGATATTGGTGTTGCAACTTCACTCATCTTATCAATATCAGCATTAGCATATCCATCAAAGTATTTCTTCATTAAGTTTGTGATTTTTTTGTTTAACTTCTTATCGCTAATAAATTTCTTATCGAACTCAAAATTTTCAATATTTGCTTTACCAGCTTCAATTTTGCCCATTTTCTTAAGTCTTCCGCTATCAACAGCCACAGCGTATACTAAAACTGCAACCAAAATAACTAAAAGAATAGATGCAGCAATAATTCTAAAATTTCTCTTTAGAAAACTGCCGTTCTTACCCTTTGGTGAAAAAAATTGTTTTATCTTATCACGCAAACTCTGCATAATAGTCCTCCTAGCATTTCTTATAAATTTATTATATCATTGTATGCAACCAGCGGGAATCGAACCCACATTTCAAGAGTCGGAGTCTTGCGTTCTATCCATTATACTATGATTGCACTTAAAACAATTAAATCAACACACTTTTATATATTAACAACTGTATATGAAAAAGTCAAATTATATTTTGTGTCTATTTTTTGTTTTTATAAAAAAATAAAACGCTAAGATTGCTCTTAACGTTCTATTTTGCTACACTAAGTTTTTAACAAATTTTCCGAGAGAAAAGATATGGCGAATCTTTGTCGGAGTCTATATAATTTATATATCAAGCGAAGTGGGAGATACTTCGACTTGCTATCATTTTTGAAAGCAAATAAAATTTGCTATACACTAGCCAGTTGCTGACCTAAACTTTCGCAATTTAATATTGCTTCATCATCTGGATATTCTTGACAAATGACGCCTTCATCATTTACAACAGTTGCGCCGGCAGCTTTCATTCTGTCAACCCAATTTCTCATCCATTCACCATCGCCCCAACCATATGAGCCGAATAAACCAATTGTTTTAGAAAAACAAATTCCACATATTTCTTCTACTAAAGGTTCCATTTCACCTTCTTCTAATTCTTCAGCCCCCATAGCTGGGCATCCTAATGCAAAAGCTTTATCTCCTTGCAATTCTGAAACTGATACACTACTGCAATCTAACACTTCAGCCTCTTTTCCTTCTTTTTTTATTCCTTCAGCTACAGCCTGAGCCATTGCAGCAGTATTTCCTGTCTGTGACCAATAAATCACTTTAATTTTATCCATCTTCATCCTCCTAAATGACCTTTTTATTATTTTCTAATGATTTTTTTAAAATAAAATCATTATTAACGATTTCTATTAAACTTTTACCAGATGCATAACTTTTAAGTATTCGCACTTGGCAATCATCAAATTTCTTAAAAAGTTTCTCTTTAAAAGAAACATCTGCATATACTTTCCAATAACCTGTCATCAACGAATTTTCTCCATTGTTTTCTATGAAACCAACTACATCCTCTATTGGATATCCTAAAAACACACCCATCTCATGTGGAAACATATCCCTTTTTTTTAAATACACATTATATCTTTTTTTAAATTCTAATAATTTGTATTCAAAGTTTCCTTTTTTATATCCTATTTTATATAAAACATCTACATTCTCTTTTTGAGAAAAGTATTCTTTTATAATTGATTCGTCATAAACTAAGAATATTATTTTCCCATTAAAGCGTGCAAGTTCAAACGTCTCCAAAAACATACTTTTACAAATTCTAACTACAGATTTTTCATACTTTTCTTCAACACTCAACAAATTTGACGACTTATCTCTTATTAATACTGGAGTGCACTGTACAATAATCTGCAATTCAAGTTTTTTTAAATCTCTCCGATTTAAAATTTCAATAATTTCTGAACTCATACAAGCTCCTTTCGGTTAGTGTTCTCTAACTGTTTTATATAATACATTTATAACTAAAGTTTGTCAAGCCTTATTTAATAATTTTTTATTTTTTTTTACTTTTTATATTTTTCACCTTTTTTATCAATTCATGTCTTTTATATTTATTAAAATATTTTTTTACAAAAAAGAGCCTCAATGACTATTTGTCATTGAGGCTCTAGAACATTCATTAAAAACGATATTTAAAAATTCATTATCTAAATCTAAAGTAAAACAATTAATTTTTAGAAAAATCAATCAATTTTATAATCCTATTAAGCATTTAAACTAATCCAATTAATGGGAATGTATAACAAATAATACCAGCTAATAAAACGAATAGTATTGTCCATACAACAACTTTACCCATAATTTTACTTTCTACACCGCTTAAACCTACAGCAGCAGAACCAATTGCAATTGACTGAGGACAGATCATCTTACCTAATCCTGCACCCATTAAGTTACCAGCTGCTAACCAAGCACTATTTGCTCCAATAGCTGTTGCTGTTTCTGTCTGAACTTTACCAAATAAAGCAGTTGTTGATGTACCTGAACCTGTTACAAATCCACCAATTGTACCAATCAATGGAGAAATAAGTGGGAAATATTTACCTGTAACACTTACTAACTCTTTTGAAATAGAAGATGTCATTCCACTATATCCCATAATTTTAGCAACTGCTAAAACTGAACAAATTGTGATAATAGTTTTAACGTTAGATTTAACAGTTTTACCTAAAATACCTAACATTGTCTTAAAGCTAGCGCCTTGAATAGCTCCACCAATAAATCCAGCTAATAAAATTAATACACCTGGTGTGTTAACCCAACAGAATGTTAAAGGTTTACCTGTTGGATAAAACTTAACCTGTGAAGCAATCTTAAGTAAAGGTTTATTAATGAATGGTACTAATTTTGAAGTTAATAATAAAAATACAAAAATGAAAATAAATGGTGACCATGCTTTAAATGCTTGAACAATTGTTAATGTTTGTTTTTTCTCACCTGAAGATGCAACTTTAAAATCTGGATTATCAGGTGTCTTTGCGAACATAGCATATAAAATGATTACAACCATACAAATAATTGCACCAATAATATTGGCAAGATCAGGACCAATAAACTGTGCTACAACATACTGTGGAACAATATATGCTAAATCTGCAATTAATGTAAACAATACTAAACCTTTTAATGCTTTAAATCCCTTACCAATTACTACTACTGCAATAAATGGAATAATGAATTGTACTACTGACTGAATTAATGCAACGTCTGATGAAATTTTAACTGTATCAAGACCTGTAATTGCATGCATTGTATTTGTTGGTACACCTACTGAACCAAATGCTGTTGGTGTAGAGTTAATAATTAAACAAGTAACAACTGAAAGTAATGGATCAAATCCTAATCCAACTAAAATACCTGCTGGAATAGCAACAGCTGTACCGAAACCAGCCATACCTTCCATAAAGTTACCAAAGCCAAATGCTATTAAAAGCATTAAAATTCTTTTGTCTGTAGAAACACTAGCAAGCATTGCTTTAATCGAATCCATTGCTTTTGTTTCTAAAGTCAAGTTATAAGTAAATAATGCTGCCAAAATAACGATAATGATTGGCCATAGTGCATTACAGATACCTTCTAACGAAGCTAATCCAATATTTGCTGGTGTCATTTTCCATACGCTACCAGCTAATACTGCTGTAATGACAAGAGCTCCTAAACAAGCTAAATGTCCTGGCATCTTTAAACCAGTTAATGCCACAATCAAACATAAGATTGGGGCTAATGCAAGAATAAATAATAAAAAGTCATTCATAGTATGATTCTCCTTTTTTTCTACAAATTTTACGAAGACTTAAGAACTCTTATCTATACAAATATTAAAAAAACTATATTAAATCATCATTAAATCATCGTAAAATTTGTGATTAGTCGAAAAATATATTATCACAAATTACGCCTTGTTTCAATAGGCTTACAGCTCTAATGATATTTTTCGACCATTCAACAATAAAAATTATTTTGTACTATTTTTTTAATAATTTTATTTAATTATCACTAAATTTTTATTTACTAGTCATAAAATCAGGTAAAGGTTTACCAATTTTTTTCCATTGATAGAATTCTGCTGTTGCAGCAAACATTACATCACCTGAAGAATTAAGCATTGTTTCAAAAGAATCTTGAACAACATTAATCAACAAACCTATAGAAACTACCTGCATAGAAATTGTGTCTGGAATACCAAATAATGAACAAGCCATAGGAATTAATAATAACGAACCACCTGTTACACCTGATGCACCACACGCAGCTAATGCAGATAAAATACTTAGAATAATAGCAGTACCAATATTAACATGAATACCAAGTGTATGTGCTGTTGCTAAAGTCATAATGGTAATAGTTATTGCTGCACCATCCATATTAATTGTTGAACCTAGCGGTATAGAAACAGAATACATATCTTTATCTAATCCCATTTTTTCACATAATTCCATATTAACTGGAATATTAGCTGCTGAACTTCTTGTGAAAAAGGCAGTAATTCCACTTTCTTTTAAACATTTAAATACAAGTGGATATGGATTAGTTCTTAAAGTTACACCTGCAATTAAAGGATCAATAATCAAAGCAACTATAAGCATACATCCAATCAACAAACATAACACTTTACCATATTTTAAAACAGAGCTAAATCCACTTGACACAATTGTATTATATACAATACCTGCAATTCCAAATGGAGCACAACTAATAATCCATTTTATAAGCAAGGACACTGCACTTGCAAAATCCGCAACAATATCTTTTGTTACTTTACTTGAACATTTTTTCAAAGCAAATCCAAATAAGACTGCCCAAAAAAGTATACCTAAATATTGACCGTTTATTATAGCATTTATTGGATTTTGAATAATACTAAAAATTATATTTTTCATTACAGCGGATAAACTTTCTGGGGCTTTTCCTACAGCTGATGTTGCATGTAAAATAAGCTTTTGTGGAAAAATAAAACTTAAGACAACTGCTGAAACTGCAGCTAAAAATGTACTTAATAAATAGAAAAAAATTACCATACCAAATCTTGAATCTAATTTAGAATCTCCAGATGCTAAAGAACTACTTACTAATACAAAAACTAAAATAGGTGCAATTGCTTTTAGAGCACCAACAAAAATATCTCCTAAAATACTAATATCGACACTTTTAATTCCTAATAAATTATGGAAAACTAATGCCCAAAAAACACCTACAAGCATACCAAAAACTATTTTTATAACAAGATTAGTGTCATTATAATTCTTGATAGCCTTTTTCATATAACCTAAAAACTTCATAATACTTTTGTTTAGCTATCAACTAAACTGCTCCTCTCTTCCTTTCGTTTTCAGAAACGAAAAAATAATATCAATGACTATAATAACACATAATCCTTTTTCAATCTACTTCTTTAACCTTCAAAAGTCCTTTTTTACATTTTGGACATTTTAGAAACTTATAATCTATATTTTTTAGTTCACTTGAACAAATAGGACATTGAGACTCAATTATTGAAATTTTACCATCTTTATATATACTTGAAATCGTAATTCCTTGAACTATTTGTTTACATTTTGGACAAAACTTAGGATTAAATGTTGCGATAGCCTCAATGAATACCGTTTTATTAATTGACTCTTCAACCTCTTTTTTAAAGGGCTCTCCATAGTCCTCTATTGCATTCATAATTGCAACCTTATCTTTACTAGATTTTTCTACACCTTTTAAAAAAACAAATTCTTCCCCACAAGAAGAACATTTAAAATCTAATCTTGAATTCATTTATAATCCTCCCTTTCATTTTTTTGAATAGTCCTTTTTATTTTGAAAAAATTTTGCCAATTTCATCTTCTGACATACCCTTTTTCACATTAAAGGAACCTGCATGTAAAAAACTATCATATCCTTTTTCAACCATAAAATGTCTCATTGATTCAGAACTCTTTACGACACCTTTATCCTGTAGTTCATCACATACTTCTTTTAATGTTTCACCCTTTTTAACGACTACTGTTATTTCATTTTTGTTACTTGATGTATCTTGACCATTTTCAGTACCTTGGTTTTGAATCTTATTTGTTTTTGATTCTGTAGTATTATTTTTTTTCGTTGATTCTTTAGAATCTTTATTATTTGTTGTAGATTTTTCTTTGCTATCTTTTTTTAATTTTAAATTATATTCAGTTGAACTTTTTTCTATTTTTTGGGCCTTTTGAAGTATTTCTGCGTCCGTCAAATCTTTTGGCCCTTTCACTGAAAAAAGAATCATCAAAATAATTGTAGACGACAAAATGCCAGTTCCTAGACCTCTAATAAAATATTTTAATCTCATTGTATCGCCTCCTTAACATTATTTCGATACAATCCGATTACAAATTTTACCTCTCCAAGACCTAGTCCTAGCTCCTTTGCAATTTCAACATTATTTTTTCCACTCTTGTGTAAACGAAGAATATCAACATTATGATTCGCTTTATCGTCACTGTCTGTATTAGTTTTACCATTCTTTATAGATTCAGAAAGTAACTCATCTTCTTCAATTTTATCAGTATCGTTTAGTTTTTCCTCAACATCTTCTGCCGTCTGTGCTAGTCTCGCTAACACTTCATCTTGTGTTGATTTCATATTTGCAGAAAACTCAGATAATTCACCTGCTAGCTTTGTTAATTCCTCATGTTTATCATTTAACATACTGTATAAAAACATAATTTCATTGTGAGTCTTATTCATTGAATCTAACACAGTGTCAGAATATTCACTAATAGTCATAACTTTACTATTAGTTTCTTTTTCCATTGCTCTTTCCGCTATTTCGAGATTATAATCAAGCTGTTCTGTTATTTTTTCATCAATAGTAACATCCGCGTTTTTCATTTGTTTTTCAATAACAATTTTCATTTGTTTTTCGCTTAAAGCATTGATTTTTTCAATGTCATTTTGTGACAATCTCTCTTCAATGAAAAAACTTGCAATCATAAAAATTACGCCCATGACTATTAAACTAATTTCAACTGTTCCCATATTATTCCCCTTCTCTCTTAAAACCTAAACTTAATCCACACCTTTATTTATACTTTAACTTACTTATGTAGCCACTTCAAAAAAGGCTTCTAAATAGTAATATCAAAATGTGAATTTTTTTCTGTTACTTTTCCAAATTCACCTTCTTCATCTGATTTAGAGCTTGCGTTTTTCTTTTTATTTTTTCTCTTTTTATATTCGTTACTACCCTTGTCTTTTGCATCATATTTTTTGTCTAGCTGATCTGATTTATGTGTCTGTTGAACAGTAGTATATTTCAACTCTTGTTGTTTTGCTACTTCATGTGATATGTTTTGCTGATCTACTAATGGTTTACTCTCTTCATGCTGTTTTAAATGATTCATATCATCAAGTCTTTGAATTACTCCATTAATGGAAACTGGTGTAATAGCCATAATAATTTCCTCCTTTACTCAATACCAGCAATTCGAACCTCACCATCACGTTTTACAAACTTTGAGTGTGCCGTACTGCTTCTAACCGTATATTTTAAATCTGAAATAATAATTATGGTACCTGGTTGAACATCACCTGATACAACAACATATGACTTATCCGCTTCTTTTAATTCTGCCTTTAGTTTTTCTAATTGTTCTTTCATAGGAACAAGTGCTTTTTGTTGTTCTTTATAAATCAAAGCCAATTTTTGCACATAGAGAATCTTGTCCTTTGGAAAATTTTCACCTTTTTTAATTCTTGAACTAAAATTTGTAACAGTTACTTTAATTTTTTCTAATTCTTCCGACTTATCTACTAACTCTTGAGTTAATCTTGACATTTCTTCTCTTTTTTTTGGATCTATTCCAACCATAATCGTTGTAGGAGAACCCATAGATGTGCCTATTCCATTTGCGTCTACATATCTACCTGCTCTTACAACGCCTCCATTTATAATTCCTTTTTTCCCGGCAACTCTAACATCTATTCCAGCTGAAACATCACTATTTAAAATAATATCCGTTTCAATATAGCCTTTTGCTATTACTTTTGCACTTTCTATATATTTTACTATAACGTTTTCGCCTGATTTAATTACACCTTTTCCTTTACCTACAATACCACCTTTTATTATTACTTGTCCCGTGGCTTCAATAAAGGCATCCTCTACTATTCCTTCAATTTCTATATTACCATTTGCCGTAACTGAAAAACCACTTGTTACGTTTCCTTTTATAGTTACACTTCCTGCATATGACAAATTTCCTGTCGAATTATCCACATCTGAAGCGACTTCATATACCTCGGACATTACAACAGCACCCTTATCTAAAGAAATATGTCCTGTAAATTCAGCAATAAGTTTATCTCCTGTTTCATTAAAAGTAACTCCGTTTCCTGCAACAACCGTAGCAGGATTAACTGCTTTAGGGGCCTTTTCTTCTCCTAAAACATTTATACCTGGTTTTCCCTCTTCTTCTTTAATAATTTCTGCAACAACATCGCCTTTTTTAGCCTGGCTGATTGTGTCTAAGTTCTTATAATCTACTGAACCATCTGGCTTTGTTCTTGGTCTGTGACTTGGATTAGTATTAAAAAAATATTTAACCTCTCCATTCTTTCCTTCTTCTAATTCTTTTCCTTTTGCTAAAACAACTTCATTAAAAAACATTTTATTCTGTAATGATAAATCAATTTCATCTTCTAAAATACCATAACAGACTTTACTATTTGATAATGCATCTAACACCATTTTTTTTGTCAGCTTCTTCCCAGATTCTGTTCCTGGGAAAAAAATACATTTTGCACTCATTTTATCAAAAGCAATATCACAATCTACATATTCATCAAAAATTTCTTTTTCTGTTGCTCCTAGTTTTACTAGCTTTTCATCAGTTGCATCATTAACAACACTTGTTAATTCTTTTAAATTATATTCATTTAGATTTTCATGACTCAAAAAGTAAACCACCTGTTGTACATCTACTCTTTTTCCAGCATTCTCTGGTGGTATTACTTTAAGGTATGCAATTTTATCCTGAACAACTATTTCAAATTTTTGATTTTTCATGATTACTTCTCCCATTTTAATTGTTCTATCAAATTAATCCTTTAACAAAATGAATATGCTAACACTTTTCTAAACAATAATATTCAAGTAATCGCCCATTATTTTTTTCATTTTTGCAAGTGCTTTCGTATGAAGCTGAGACACTCTTGATTCTGATACTCCTAGAATTCTACTTATCTCTTTCAAAGTCATTTCCTCATAATAATATAATTCAATGACTTTTCTTTCGTTATCAGTTAAAACTCCTAATGAATCTGATAATTTTTGCTTTAATTCATCTTCTGCAATAACATCTTCTGGTGGTGCAAATTTAGAATTACATCGAGTATCCATCACAAGCTCTGGTCCTGTTTCTTCAAATTCATTTAAAGAAACTACATTAGTCACTTTTAATTGTGACTGCCAAGTATTTAATTCTTTGTCAGTAATACCTAACTCTAATGCTAATTCTTCATCCGTTGCATTTTTACCAGTTCTCATTTCAACTTGTTTGACAGCTTCATCAATCCTTTTTTGACGTTGACGTACCGTCCTTGGAATCCAATCCATCTTTCGAATCTGATCGAGTATGGCACCTCGTATTCTTAAACTTGCATAAGTCTCAAATTTAACATTTTTAGACAAATCAAACTTATCTATGGCATCTATTAATCCAAAAATACCATAGCTTACCAAGTCATCATATTCGACATTATATCCAAGATACATACTCAATCGTCCTGCAACCAACTTTACTAACTGTGCGTATTCAACTATCAACTGCTCTCTTGTCTCTTGAGTTGGATTTTTTGAGTATTCCTGCCATAATTTTTCTTTCTCTACTACCTTCATCATCGCACAACCCCTCATTTTCTATATAGTTTTCTTTATATCTTTTTAACTAATAATCATCATCTTCTTCCAAAGAATCCACATTATCAGCTTCATCCTCATCGTCTTCTCCATACTCCTCGTCGTCTTCATCGTAATCTTCGTCGTCTTCATCCATCTCTTCCTCATCTTCTTCATTTTTATCTGAAAAATTATTTAAATTTCTATCCAAAACATATCTTACGCACTCGCCGATGACAAGGAAAACAACTAAAACAATTAACAGTTCTAATGTAAAATCAAAGAGATTCAGATGGTTTATAATTGCAAATATACAATCAATTAAACCTCCTATAAGCATAACAATCGCAGGTATGTATTTAGTATTCATATGTTTACCGCCTTCTTTAAAATCCTCTTACACTTCAAATTGTCTTAAGAGGTTTTCCTACTGCCTTTATAATAAAATCTCCTGTTTCACAATCTAATATTACTGTTCTACCATAATTTAATCCTGTATCTTGTGCAACTAAAGGAATATTCAATTTCTTTAAAGCTTTTTGTGCTGCTAATTCATTTCTTTCCCCAACATTTACTATATTTGAAATACCACTACCACCAAACATTTTAGCTCCACCTGCAATTTTGGCCACCATTCTTCTTGGAGATGCACCTTGTTTTATCATTTGATTATAAAGCTCTACGATTCCTGTATCTCCAAATTTAGCAATATTAGTATTAGTTTTTAACTGTGTACTATCTGGCAGCATATAATGCACTAATCCCCCAACTTTTGCCACAGGATCATACAAAGTCAAGCCAATACATGAACCTAATCCCAACGTAGTAAGAGAGTCTGGAGCTTTTGCAATTTTTAAATCTGCCATACCTACTTTAAGAGTTACTCCCATAAAATATTTGCTCCTTATATTTACAAACTTATGCCTAATGCACCCAAAATCTTATCATATGAGTCTTCATCAGGCATTAAAATAAAATAACCTTCAATCATTACATCATCGCCAAATTCGGTTTCAATAAAAAGTGCATTGTCTCCATACTGACCAAACATAATTGCTGGGACACTTAAAATTGCTGCAGCCATATCAACCGAAATGGATGGAATGGATGGTCCAATAACAAGACCTGTCAATGATGATAGTGCTGATAAATATGAACCAGCGATAATATTACCCACTTCTTTTAAGGCAGATAAATCCATTTCCGTAAAAGGTTCATTATATTCTAAATCTCTCATCATCAATTTGTTTACCAAATAATGAGCAGCTGGCATTTTCATTAAGAACATCATACTTCCCGAAATATCTTCCTGCACTTCTAAAAAAATGCCAACTATAGTCTCATCTTCTGGGCAAATTGCAGATCCAAGTTTCGATGCTTCCATAAGTTCTACTTTAGGAACCCTCATATCAATTTTTTCGCTAATCATGCTCGCAATTGCAGTTGTTGCATTGCCAGCACCTATGTTTCCAAGTTCCTTTAAAACATCAATATACATATTGTTAACATCATCTAAGGAAAAATTTGCCATACTTCCTCCTGTAAAATACTTTCTTTTTAATAAATATTACTAATTTGAATTAGAATTCTCTTTTTCACTTATAATGTCATTTATTTCAAATAATGAAATTAATTCCTCGCCGTTTTTTCCAATTCCATTAATAAAACTCTGCTTAGGTGTACCATGTGATGATCCACCATTGCTGACTTTTTCAATATCATCTTCACTCAATGTGATTACTTCTCTTACTTCATCTACAATAATTCCGAGATTTCCTCTTTCTTCAACTTTTAAAATAATAATTCTCGATTTTCCTGTAAAAACATCTTCTGACAATCCCATCTTTTTTCTTATACTCATAACTGGAACAATCTCACCACGTAAATTAATTATGCCTGCAAAATAATCCTGTGCCATTGGAACTTTTGTAATCTTTTGCATTCTTACTATATTGTCAACATATCCAATATCAATTCCATATTTTTCACTGCCAATTCTAACTACAATATATTGTGTAAGTACTTTTTCAACTTCTTCAAATTCCGCAACATTTGCTTCTGACATATTGTTCACCTCCCGATTACATTAATGTATTTACATCTAATATTAGAGCAACTTCACCATCACCTAAGATTGTTGCACCACTAATTAATTTGTTTGCTTTAATGTAATCACCTAATGATTTGATAACTATTTCTTGCTGTCCCACTAAATTATCTACAACAAGTCCGGCATTATTATCACCACGATTTACAATAACAACTGTTAATACATCGGGATCTTCTTCTCTTGGTTCAATACCAAGTATCTTATCCATTCTAATAATAGGAATAACAGTTCCTCTTAAATTAATAACTTCTCTATTTTCTACATACTTAATATCACCAATTGCAATATCCTCTATGTTAAGAATTGAACCTAATGCAATAGCATATTTATCTCCACGTACTTCAACCAATAGAGCCTGAATAATTGCTAATGTTAAAGGCAACCTAACAGTAAATGTTGAACCCTCTCCTAATTTAGATTCAACCTCTACGTCACCACCTAAGCCTTCGATATTAGACTTAACAACGTCAAGTCCTACACCTCTACCAGAAATATCTGTAATCTTTTTAGCCATTGAGAAACTAGGCATAAATAATAAATTAACTATTTCTTTTTGTGACATAGACTCTGCTTGTTCTGGTGTAACTATACCTCTTTCAATAGCTTTACTCTTTACAGCTTCTGTATCAATACCATTGCCATCATCGCCTACTTTAATAATGACATTATTTCCTTCCTGATAAGCGTTCAAGAAAATATGTCCAGATTCTGGTTTTCCTCTTTCTGCACGAATCTCCTTAGACTCAATACCATGATCAGCTGAATTTCTAAGCAAATGTTGCAAAGGGTCACCAATCTGATCTACTACCGTTCTATCAAGCTCTGTTTCTTCACCAGTCATTGTAAGTTCCATTGGTTTATCTAATTTTCTAGACAAATCACGAATCATTCTTGGATATTTATTAACAACTGATTCAATTGGAACCATTCGAACTTTCATTACTGATTCGTGTAAACTTGTTGTAATTCTTTCAAGATACTCAATCTGTTCATGGAATCCTTGGGAATTAACGCCATTTCCATCCGTATTACTCATTGAAACAATTGAGTTCTTAGCAATAATCAACTCTGAAACCTGATTCATTAATGCATCTAATTTTTCAATATCTACACGTACAGTTCTACTTGCAACCGGTTTAGCAACCTTTGTATTCTTATTATTTGCTGCGCCTGCTTTAGCTGCTGGTGCCGCCGGTGCAGGTGTTGCTGCTGGTGATGCCGGTGTTTCTTTTTTCTCTTCTTTAGGCTCTTCTTTCTTTTCTTCTTTAGCTTGTGACTGATCTAACATAGCAACATCTGTCACACTAATAGAGGTTATATTCTCAATTTCTGAAACACTAGTTGCTGCTGCTTCAATCTTTTCTAATTCTTCTGATGTTGCAAAAACAAAACTAAAATTCAATTCAAAGTTTTCATCTTCAATCTCTTGTGAACTTGGACGGAACACAAGAATCTGGCCGAATTCTTCAACTGCTTTAAAAACTAAAAATGCACGAGCAGCTTTTAAAAGACAATCTTTTTGAATAGCTACATCTATATAATAAATTTTATGTCCGCTATCTTTAGCCGATTTAATATCATCAATCTCTTTATCTGTTAATTCAAGATTTGGAATATGTACATCTTCTCCACCACTTGCAGAACTATTACTTGCAGCAGGTGCATCATCCTTTTTTGGTGCACTCTCTTCTTTCTTAGGAGCTGATGATTTTGGAGCCTCCCCGTTTGCTTTTGCCAAAAAATCATTTAACTCTTTAATTATATTTTCATTATCTTCAGTACCCTCATCAGAAGTATTTTTTACATTTGCAAGATATCCATCTAACGCATCTAAGCATTCAAATAGTAAGTCAATCATCGCGCTATCAACTTGAATCTTATCACTTCTAACTTCCTGAAAAACATTTTCCATATCATGGGTCAAATGTTGCATTCTTTTAAATCCCATAGTTCCTGCCATACCCTTTAAAGAGTGAGCTGCACGGAAAACTTCATTTATAGTATCCTTATTATCAGGCTCTTGTTCAAGTGTCATAATACAGTCACTTAAAGTCTGTAAATGTTCACTGCTCTCATCAATAAATATTTCAAGATATTGACCTACATCCATTTATTTTACCCCCACATTTTTTGTAATACAATTTGCAACATCATTTAATGGAACTACCTCATCAACAAGTCCCGTTAAAGCAATTGCCCTTGGCATTCCATAAACTACACAAGTTTGTTCGTTTTGTGAAATAATATATACTGGTTTCTTAGATGCTAAAGATGTTATTCCTGCTGTACCGTCTGCACCCATTCCTGTAAGCACAACGCATACAATTTTGTCATAACCTGATGTGATAAGAGAGTCGTACATTACATTGGCACAGGGTTTTAATCCACCAATAGCAGGCATATCGTTAAAAACAATCTTATGTGATGAATCAGAAACCTTCTTTATCTCTAAATGATTACCTCCAGGTGCAATATAAACCACACCTTTTTTTAGGACTTCTCCATTTTCTGCTTCTTTTACACTTACCTTGCTTATCTCATTAAGTCTTTCTGCTAACGATTGTGTGAATCCTTTAGGCATATGCTGAACTATAACAATTGGAGCATCAATTCCACTAGGAATGTAAGGCACTACTCTTTGTAATGCTTTTGGTCCTCCTGTAGAGCACGCTACTGCAATTAATACGTTCTTTGCTCCTTTTGATGGTCTAATTTTTTGATGCCTTTTATCTGATGAAACCTCAACCGGCTTAAACTTCTCGACACATGAATTATCGGATTGTCTCTCTCTTCGTGTGCTACTTGCTTTAGGTGGAAAACTAACAGCCTGCTGCGTAAAATCTTTTCGCCTTGTTTTTCCTACACCATCTGACACAATCGAATTATTCAAAATTACGAGCAATCTGTTTTTAAAAACATCACCCTTAGCTTCGATAATATTAAGTGGTTTTTCGACAAAATCAATTGCCCCTAATTCTAAAGCTTTTATTGTAATCTGCGATTCCGCCCTTGCTACAGTACTTACAATAATTATTTTGGCTTTAATATTGTCAGCCTTCAACTTTTCTAAAAGCTCAAGTCCAGACATTCTCGGCATATTGACATCTAAAATCACGCCATCATATGTATTGTTTTTTAGTTTTTCATATCCTTCTACTCCGTCTTTGCATGTATCAACTACTTGAAGATTACTATCTGAGTTGATTATATCACACATAACTCTTCTCAGGAGTGCAGAGTCATCAATAACTAAAATTTTTTTTCTCATTCGAGCCACCTATTTTTTCTTTTTGCGTGATCTTCTTTGTTCTTGATACACATATCTAATAATTACATCTCGAATCTTATTATCCTTAAAAATAAATTCAACTCTTTGATTATAAATATCATGATCATTAGAGTTTTTATATGACGCAATAACCTTCGCAACAATATAAAACTCTTTTTCCATTTCACCTGTACAAAGTGCCACGTTAATTAAGATATAATTTTCTCTACCAACTTGTTCCTTTGAAGCAAAACGCAACCCTCCTCCGCTAATATCTACTATGGTTGCTTTTCTTTCCCTTAAACGATCGATTCCATTTTCTCTCATACTGTTAAATATTTCCTCAGCAGAATTCAAGGTACTTTCTTCTTGAGTTAAAAGATAGTAATTCATATCTAGTGTACATGCTAAACGATAGTATTCTCGTCTTTGAATTTTTTTAATTCTAGTTTTTTCTGAAAGGACCATAAAGGACAAGTTCTGTATTTTATATCGGTTAATTATCTCGATTTCACACTTGTATATTCCGCTTTTTGTAAAAAAAGTAAAGACAAACACCACATCAAAAGGGAATAACACAGTTTTTGTTTTCCTAGTTGGAATAGCAACTGCAATATTTCCTTCTTCTGTAATGTCTAATACTTCTGTTTCAAAAAACACTTTTTCTGTTCCATCTTTCTTTTTTACAGGCTGTTTCATAAAAATTTTAACTTTATCGCCTGGATTAACAACATCCTTTAAAAAAGTCATAAATTATCTCCTTAAGCTTGAAACACTACTAAAACTTAAAGTTATGATATTGCCCTATAATCTATTGTTCAAAGAATTTTATCTTATAATTTATTATTCAAAATTTCTGAAAATAGCTGTGATATTCCAAATTTTTTTGTCCTATCTGTTACATCTTCTTTATCAATTAGTTTATTTGCCAATTCTCTAAATGCTTTTGATGATTTAGCATTCGCATTTACTTCAGAAACGATTTTTTGTTGCTTAACGGCTTTTTCTAGTTGAACATCTGCTGGAATCATTCCATAATAGTCTATTTCTTCGTCCAAAAAATTTGTAACAACAGAACTCAATTTAGAAAAGACGCCGTTTCCTTCTTCCTTTGAAACAACTTTATTGGCTATAACGTGAATCTTAGTGTGTCCTTTTATATATCCAGGATTTTTATATAAGGCCTTAAGCAATGAATAAGAATCTGCAATAGAACTTGGATCTGGAGTTGTAACCAAAAGAACTTCTGGGCTAAATTTCAAAAATTCAACCACTTGATTAGAAATTCCAGCTCCTGTATCAATTATTATATAATCTGCAATTTCATTTAAATCTTCAAGAGATTTGACCATATATAAAATCTGGTTTCTACCTAAATTGTTTAATCCAATTATTCCTGATCCTCCCGAGATAAAGCCAATTCCATGAGGTCCAATATTTATAATTTCTCTAATGCTCATTCCTCTATATATCAAATCTGATAAAGTATACTCTGGTTTACTTCCAAACATGACCTCAACATTTGCCAAACCAAAATCTGCGTCAAAAATGATTACTTTTTTCCCTAGTTTCTGTAAAACCACTGCTAAATTTACAGAAATATTTGATTTGCCAACGCCACCTTTTCCACTTGTTACAGCAAGAACACGGGCTACTTTTTTCAACGGAGCATTTTGCTTTTTATGATTTATGGCTTCTCGTAATTGCTGTGCCTGATCCATTTTCGTTTATTTTCCCCCCAATAAATGCTTTACAACTTTTTGAATATCAATTACTGATAAATCTTCTGGTACATTTTGTCCATAAGCTACATACGATAAATCAGCATTTGCATGCAATTTGATATTTAAAATATTGCCATAGCACGTTGTCTCATCTAATTTAGTAAAAATAATACTATAATCTGATATCTCATGAAAACTATCTGATATCTCCATTAAATCCTTTAATTTTGTTGTTGCACTCAAAACCAGAAATACTTCTCTTTCATATTCCTCATCTAACTGATTAATTAAAATTCTAGTATCATTTTTTTGTTCAATATTTTTATGAGAAAATCCTGCTGTATCAACAAAAATTAAATCATATTCTGACAACTGCAAGACAGCTTCATTCAACTCGTCTACTGAATAAATAATTGATAACGGTGCATCTAGAATATTTGCATAAACTCTTAACTGTTCTGTAGCAGCAATTCTATATGTATCTGCTGTCAAAAATGCTACCTTTTTATTTTTTTCCATCTTATATTTTGAAGCAATTTTTGCAATTGTTGTTGTTTTACCAACCCCTGTTGGCCCAATAAAGAACACAACCTTAGGTGTTTTCCCAGAACACTTAATTGTAGTAGGTGTACCTAATCGAAGAATCAATTTCTGATATACATTAGATAAAATTGTATCTAAACTGATTCCTGGTCTAATAAATTTTTCTACCTCACACAAAATCTGATTGATGTTTTTTTCACTTACTTCATTGCTCAACAAAGTCTTATATAATATCTTAACAAAATTAATTTCTTCTGCAGTAGGAGCTTTATAAAACATCTTTTCTTGTGCAATAGTACCACCTAGTTTTTTTTCAAACATGCTCCCAAGATTTTCTAAGCGATCATCTATCTCGGATGATTCGTTTTTACCATGAATAATTCTTTTTACCGGTTCTTCGGTTCTTACAGAAGGTTTTTTTATGCTTTCAAGAGCAACCTTTTCATTTAGTTGTTCAAATATTGGCTTTTGAACTTTTTCCTTTGCTTCGCTATTTTTATATACAAAATCTTTAACTTCGCCTTCATCTCTTAGCGTACTAAAATCCTTATCAATCTCTTTTTCTTTTTTAAAATTCTTAAACAATCCGCTCTCTGATTCATTGCGATAAACTTTATTTGTATATGTACTATTCAAATTATTAGAATATACCCCATTCTGATATAAATCGTTATCGTAAGAATTATTTGTATCTTTTTCGAAGGAAACTCCAACAGGTTCTTTAATTGGAATTTCAATTTCTTCATCTACTGATAAATCTATACTCTCATGTGTTTTCATCTGATTTTTAAATGGTTTCATATCCTTAATATAATTCTCCTTTTCCTCATCTACTGCCGCTGTTATTTCAATCATCTGACTTTTAAATGCACTTAAAATTCCCTTCGATTTAACTGTCTTTTCATTCATAACAACAACATTTTCTCCTAATTCTTTTTTTGCTTTTTCAAGCGCCTCTTCCCTTGTTTTTCCTTGATATTTATTTATTGTCATTTACGCCGTCACCATCCCCACTGATTGTAGTTCTACACCCGAATCTACTTCATTATATGAAACAACAATCAAATTTTTAAAATAATCTTCTGTTAACTTTTTAAAATACATTCTCACAATAGGTGATGTTATGATAATTGTACTTTTTCCCAAGCTTTCAAGCTTATTCACTTCTTTTTCTACTGCATCCATAATATTTTTTGTGCGCTCAGGATCAAGAGTTATAAAAGCTCCTTGCTCACTTTGTTTAACAGACTGCATAATTTCTTGTTCAATCTTAGGGTCAAGTGTAACGATACTTGTCACTTCATTTGCAGGGAAGTATTTGCTAGAGATAGCTCTCTTTAAGCTTTGTCTTACATATTCCGTTAAAACATCAGTATCTCTAGTTACCGCTGCATGATCAGCTAAGGTCTCAAAAATCGAAAGCAAATCTCTTATTGATATGCCTTCATTAAGCAAATTCTGTAAAACTTTTTGTATTTCTCCTAATCCTAAAAGCTTAGGAGTTAATTCCTCAATTAAAACCGGATTGCTTTCCTTAAGATTCTCTACTAGGTTTTGAACATCTTGTCTAGTCAACAACTCTGCAATATTATTTCTTATAACTTCTGTAAGATGCGTAGCAATTATTGAAGGAGGATCTACAACAGTATAACCTAAACTTTCTGCTCTTTCTCTTTGTCCTTCACTTATCCAGATAGCTGGCAAATGAAAAGAAGGTTCATACGTTGGAATACCTGTAATCTCCTCTTCAACAAAACCTGGATTCATTGCCATATAATGGTCAAACAAAATCTCTCCTTCTGCTAACTGTATTCCCTTTATTTTAATAATATATTGATTTGGATTTAACTGTATGTTATCTCTTAAACGAATGATTGGTACAACAGTTCCTAATTCAAGAGCTATCTGTCGTCTAATCATTACAACACGATCGAGCAAATCTCCTCCTTGATTAATATCAGCAAGAGGGATTATACCGTACCCAAATTCTAGTTCTATTGGGTCTACTTTCAAAAGAGAAACAACATTTTCTGGTTTTCGTATTTCTTCCACTTCGGTTTCAATCTGTTCCACTTCTTCTTCGATTTTTTCTACTCCAAGCATTGAATCAATTTTTTTACCTGTCACTAAGAAAACTGCTCCTAATGCAATAAATAAAACTGTATTAAGTGGTGTAAAAATTCCCAAGAAACACAATACACTTCCGACTAAATATAACACTCGCGGAATACCAAATAACTGTTTTACCAAAACTCCACTAAAGTCGGCTTCATTTGAACCTTTTGTTACAAGTACACCGGTTGAAAGTGAAATCACAAGAGATGGAATCTGCGAACAAAGTCCATCACCTATAGTTAAAATACCATATTGGAGTAAAGCTTCCTGAAGTCCTAACCCCTGACGAGTTGCTCCCATTGTAGTTCCACCAGCAATATTTATAACCGTAATAATCAAACCTGCAATCGCATCACCTTTTACATACTTAGTTGCACCATCCATAGCTCCAAAAAAGCTAGATTCTTTTTGAATTTTTTCTCTACGTTCTTTAGCTTGTTCATCCGTAATTGCACCTGTATTCAAATCTGCATCAATCGCCATTTGCTTACCAGGCATAGCATCTAATGTAAATCTAGCAGTTACTTCAGCAACACGTTCTGAACCTTTGTTTATAACTACAAATTGAATAATTACGAGCACAATAAAAACAATGGTACCGATAATCATATCGCCGCCACCTACAAAGTTACCAAATGTTCTTACAACATTTCCCGGATCACCTGTAGACAAAATAAGTCTTGTTGAAGAAACATTTAATGAAATTCTAAAAATTGTTGTAAATAACAACAACGTTGGGAAAAACGACATATCTAAAACTTCTTTTACGAAAAGCACATTAAATAAAATAATAAGAGCAATAGAAATATTTATTGCCAACATTACATCTAATAGAATTGATGGAATTGGCACTATAAAGAAGATAATTGCACATAATAAATACACGGCAATTCCAACATCTGACAAATTTATTCTTTTCATGTGCCCGTTACCCCCTCCCGTTTAACTAATTTTCCTATTGTTTTTTATCGGTTATTTTCTCTCTTATGATAAATACTTGCTAAAATTTCAGCAACAGCCTGATAGAGTTCTGGCGGTATTTCCTCATTTATTTCCACATTAGCGTATAGCGTTCTAGCTAATGGCTTGTTTTCAACAATTTCTACATTATTTTCCTTTGCAACTTCTTTAATCTTTTGTGCTAAATAGTTTTCACCTTTTGCTACAACAATTGGAGCTCCTTTTGATTCCTTATCATATGACAATGCAACAGCATAATGTGTAGGGTTTGTAATTACAACATCAGCTTTTGGTACACTTTGCATCATTCTTCTCTGAGATGCTTCTTGCATAACACGTCTTTGTCTACCCTTTGTTTGTGGATCTCCTTCTGTATTCTTAAATTCATCTTTAACTTCTTGCTTACTCATTTTCATATCACGTTTAAATTTTAATTTCTGAAAAATAAAATCACTCAAACCTACTATCAAATAACATATGCTTATTTTTAAACCTGTATTAACAATTATATCTCCAACCAAAGTTAAAGCCTGATTTAACTGCATTTTATATAAAATAAAAATTTTTTCTCTTTCATCTTTTATAGAAAAATAAGCTATCAAAAAAATAAGTCCAATTTTAATTATTGATTTAAACAATTCAAAAAAGGAATCCTTTGAAAGAATTCTTTTAAAACCATTAATTGGATTAAATTTTGATAACTTAGGTTGTAATGTTTTAGGAGCTATTTTCCAGCCTACCTGTACGACACTTAATAAAAAAGTGATCACGAATCCAAAAATAAAAATCGGTAAGACAATATATAACATTTCAATGTTTACATCCATAAACATTGACATTACTACTTTTGAAGAAAATTTATTTACTTCTTCATCTGCATACCTTCCTATTCCGCCATAAACAATCTTAAATATATTTAATAAATGTTCACCTATATACGATAAAAAAAACTTCATAACAAGAAACAATGTAATAAGATCAAAAGCAGCCGTTAATTCCTTACTCTTTGCAACCTTACCTTCTTTTCTTGCATCTTCTAATTTTTTTGCAGTTGCGGGTTCTGTTTTATCTCCACTATCACCTGCAAAAAGCTGTAAATTCAGCTCTAATTTATTATCTATTTTTCTAGTTCTGTCATTATAATACCAGGTAATTTCATTTGATTTAGATTTGTCATTATAATACCTGATAATTTCATTTGTCATCATTTAGATTTCATTCCCTCAACTATTAATTTAATCATTGTTTTCATTTCATCTGTGATAAATTCTGTTACATCTGGCAATAAAAAAACTATTAAAAACATTACAACCAAACCAACTAAAAGTTTCATCTGAATACCAACTGCAAACATGTTCATCTGAGGTGCTACTTTTGCCATAATACCTAAAACACAATTCAAAATCATTATACATGCAAAAAAAGGCAAAAATATTCTAAATCCAATTACACACGACTCACACATATATTTAATCATTGTTTTTAACAAATGATTCCATTGAAACTGCGCTCCACCCAACGGAATTAATTTGAATGAATCTATAATTGCTCCAACTATATACAAATGCATATTCGATGCAATCATAATCAATGTTATAAAATATAAATATAAATTTCCACTTATTGTAACTTCTGTATTAGTTATTGGATTAAACTCCGTTGCCATCGATAAACCAATATCCATATCTATGATATTGCCCGCAAAAACAACAATAAATGTACAAATATATGCTGCGAATCCCATTAATAGTCCCGTTAAAGTCTCCAATACTATACACGTCGAATAAGATATTACCCCAGAGCTCGTGTATTTTCCAGCATCAACTATTGGTGTAAGAAAAATTGTAAGTGCAACTGTAAATCCAATTTTAACCTTATTAGGAACATCTCTTCCACCAATCAAAGGAGCTACTACCAAAAATGATGCAATTCTAACTAGAATCAATATAAACTTTTCTACATCACCTAATGTTACACCATACGTAACCATAAGCTATTTACCTGTTCTTATGTAATAACTAAATTGTGACCATAGATTTATCATAAAATTTGATATAACATTCAAAATCCATGAACCACAAATGAGCATTGTTACAAAAACTGCAATAACTTTTGGCACAAAAGTAAGTGTTTGCTCTTGAATTGATGTAACTGTCTGGAAAATACTGATAATTAAACCTACTATCAAAGAAACTAATAATAAAGGTGCCGAAACCATAATTATTGTAAAAATAGCATCTCTCGCAATATCTAGAATAACTCCTTCTGTAATCATTTTCTCCCCACCTCTTTCTCAGTCAATAAAAACCTCTTTGTCCTAAAAACTTTTCACATATTTAAAACTCTCCATGTGAATAAATCATTTTTGTCATTGAAACGTTTGTAAAACACCTAAAATAACTAAATTCCATCCATCGGCAAGTACAAATAACAATATCTTAAACGGCAATGATATCGTTGTCGGTGGGAGCATCATCATACCCATAGACATAAGTACCGATGCAACTACCATATCTATTACTATAAATGGCACATATATTAAAAAACCTATTATAAATGCAGTTCTTAATTCACTTAAAATAAATGCAGGTACAAGTGTTGTAAAAGGAATATCATCATAACTTTTATATGATTTTATGTCTTTACCTGACATTTTTACAAATGCTTTTACATCTTTTGTCTGAGTTTGTCCATACATAAATTCACGTAATGGTTCTTCTGCAATTTCTATAGCCCTCTCTTGAGTTATTTCACCTTTATCTAATGGCTTTATCGCTTGATCATTTATCTTTGTAAACGTTGGAGCCATTATAAAGAAAGTCATAAACAGCGCAAGACCAATCAACACCTGATTAGGAGGTGCGGATTGTGTACCAATAGCTGTTCGCACAAAATGAAGGCAAATAATGATTCTAGTAAACGATGTAAGCATAATTAAAATTGCTGGAGCTAATGCTAAAACTGTTAAAACAAGAAGCATTTTTATTGGTGTAGAAAGTGAACCATTATCATTATTATAGTTTATAGACAAACCATTATTATTATCTTTTTTGGCATCAACATCTACTCCCGTATTATCTCCTTTTAATTTGCTAATATCGCTAGAAGAATTATCTATCGCCGAAATTACAAAAGTATTATATTTTTGATAATTGTTTATTTCACCAGCCTTAACTTTTTTGCTATCTAATGTAAAACAAAAAAACAAAAAAGAGACTACTAAAAAAAATACAATTACAACTTTCCTTTTTATTATCCTCATCTTTTTCATAATTTTATTCCTGCTTTTTTGGTATTTTTTCTTTTATTTTTGCTAATATTTCTTGAAATGAATCTTCTGGTTTTGGCATCTCTTTTCTTTCTAAAAATGATAAATCTGTTAATTCGTCTTTTTTTACTTCTGTTAGATATGTAACATTATCTTTTCCTATTGCTACAACAATATACTTTTCCCCAATTCTGATTAAACAAATAGCTTTATTTGTTCCAATTTTAGTCGCTTCAACCACATCTAAATTACTATTATGCCCTTGTATTTTTTCATACTTTGCAAGCCATTTTGTAACATAATATGCCATAGCTAATACAATCAAAAAAATCAGCAGGACTCCTATTAATTGAATAAAACTTTCAATTGTACTCATAAACCTCATTCCCTTATATTAAACTCTCATAGTTTTTAAAAATCTTTACTTTCTAACAATACTTAAAAGGGTGATTTCTACAAACTGCTTATATAGTCCATCCTATTATAAACAGCTGTAGTCCCCCTTTTAATCAAATAAACAAACATTCTTTGCACAACACACGCAATAACTTGCGCCTGCCAATTTCGTTTTATATTTAATTTGTTTTTTCTAACCAATAACTTTCTTAACTGCTTCTAATACACGCTCTGGCTGGAAAGGCTTAACGATAAAGTCTTTTGCGCCAGACTGAATTGCCTCTATAACCATTGCCTGCTGTCCCATTGCTGAACACATGATAATACATGCATCTGGATTGCCTTCTCTTATTTTTTTTAGAGCCTGTATACCGTCCATCTCTGGCATCGTAATATCCATGAGTACGAGGTCAGGTTTTGTTTCCTCATATTTTTCTACGGCTTTTGCTCCATTTTCAGCTTCGCCAACGATTGTATATCCATTTTTTGAAAGGATATCTTTAATCATCATTCTCATAAACGCTGCGTCATCACAAATTAATACATTTTTTGCCATAATCTCATATCTCCTGTTCTTTAACTATTTTTGATTGGATTTACGGTATTTATAATTTCTGTAATTCTTACTCCAAAGCTTTCCTCGATCACTACTACTTCGCCCTTTGCAACGTACTTACCATTTACAAGCACATCTATTGGCTCTCCAGCAATCTTATCTAGCTCAATAATCTTACCTGGACTTAAATCCAAAATCTCTGAAATTGTTTTATTAGTTCTGCCAAGCTCAACTGTTACGTTAAGCGGAACATCCATTATTAAATCAATATTTTCTGGCTGCACCTGTTGAAACTGCCCCCCACTAAAGCTCTGGAATTGAGCTGGTTGAACATTTACAGGTTGCTGATTATAAACCTGTCCCATTGGTTGTCCTCCCATTGGTTGAGAATTCTGTGGAGGTGCTTGCTGTGGTGCTGCAGCAGGTGGTGGAGCAGCTTGAGCTGCCGCTGCAGATTGAGTTTCCTCTTCCATATTAGCGGATACACCTTTACACATCTCTCTTGCAAATTCAAATGGATATAGCTGCATAATCTCACTATCAACCAAATCACCAATCTGCATTCTAAATTTTATTAATACAAACGGATGTGTCAAAAACTCATCAATTGAAGCTTCATCAACATCATCTTGTGGATTGATAAGATCTGCAACCGGTGGACTAATATCAATCATCCTATTTAGCATCGAAGAAAGTGAAGTTGATGCGGCACCCATCATCTGGTTCATAGCCTCACTAATAGCACTTAGATGTAGCTCACCTAGTTCGCCTTCTACATTTAATCCATCTCCACCCATCATCAAATCTGTGATGATTTTAACATCTCGTTCCTTTAAAACAAGAATATTACTGCCATCTAATCCAACTGTATATGCAATTCTAATAAAAACACATGGTCTCTCGTAGTCTTCCTCTATATCGTTCCAAGTAGAATAAGAAACAATAGGTGTTGAAATTTCAACCTTTCTATTTACAAGAGCAAATAGAGTAGTTGCTGCAGAGCCCATACTTATGTTGGAAATTTCTCCTATGGCATCTTTTTCGTCTTCTGTTAAAGTGTTGCCCCCTCCACCTTCAGCAGATGTATCTTCGGGTTCATTACCGCCTTCACTTCCAGAAGAATCGCCGCCGCCATTAATTAATGCATTGATTTCATCTTGGGATAATACTCCGTCCATAAAATACTACTCCTCTCTAACCACTGAAGTGACCCTTACTGCATAGGCATCTCCTGACGCACCAGGTAATGCTGTAAACTTTTTAATAGTCCCAACATAAACGTCTAGTTCGTCATCAACTTTTCGATCTAACCTGACTATATCGCCTGCCTGTAATGTGGCAAAATCAAGTACAGAAAGATTACATTGTCCTAAGATGACTCGCATAGGAATCTGGGCTTTTGAAATTAAAGTTTCAATATCACCTGCATATGTTGTCTCATCGTGATTTTGTATATTTGAAAACCAATACTTGGTATTCAATCTATCCATAATATCTTCAATTGTGATGTAAGGCAAACATATATTCATAAGTCCCTCTACATCTCCTATAGTAATATTAAGTGTTACTATAGCAATCATTTCACTTGGCGAAATGATTTGTGCATATTGAGAATTAGTCTCAATTCTTTCTAATCTTGGATGAATATCCTCTACGTTCTCCCATGGCTCACATAGTAGATTTACACAAACAACTAAAATTCTTTCAATAATCAATAACTCAATTTCTGAAAAATCTCGCTGTTTATCAAGTGGCTCTCCTCTTCCTCCTAGCATTCTATCCACCATCGCATAGCCTAAATTAGAAGCTAATTCTAATATTATACTACCCTGTAATGGTGAAAAATCTACAATTCCTAATAAAACCGGATTCGATAGTGCATTTGCAAATTCAGAATAAGTAACTGCTTCTGAGTTGACAACAGATACCTGAACTGCCTTACGAAGGTATACAGGAAGGTTCGTTGATAATAAGCGACCATAATGTTCAAATATCATCTCAAGTGTTCTCAAATGTTCTTTGGAAAACTTTGATGGTCGCGCGAAATCATAATCTTTTACAGGTTTTTCATCATTTTCCTTTATTTCGTCAACATCAAGTTCTCCAGAACTTAATGCATTTAACAACGAATCTATTTCACTTTGGGATAATACGTCACTCAAATAATCTCACCACCTATTTATAAATTTTGCACTTCTTTCGTATAACCTTCTCTTACTCAGTCTGTACTGTTGAGAAATTAACTCCTATAACAAAATCTTTTCCAAACATATCCTGAATATCTTTTAAAATAGCCTTTTTTACAGCATCTGTATCAGCATTAAACTGTTCAATTGTATATTTGCGAACAATAACATTGATATCATTTAGAATAATTGTACTCTTTTCATCTAAAGCAGTTGGACCATATTTTGTATAGCCTTCACTTGTTTTATCCAATGACAAAGAAATACCTAATACTGCAAAATGACTCTTGCCATCTGATCCTTTTGCCAAATTAATCGTCATAGTAGTCTTATCTCCATCTTTTAATTGATAAGTCTCAACATTTTCAATTGGCACATCAGACACAGATGCCCCACTTCCATTCTTTAACTCTAAATCAATCGCACTACTCACCTGTTCAATTAATTTATTAGCTTTTTGTGTTTCTGGTAAAATTGAAAATACCATAAGACCAGATAATACTACATTTACAAAAACTAAAGCCAATATTATAACTGATATAAGATTCTTCTTCATGTTCTCTACCTCTCGTTGAAAAATTAATATCTTTTATCAATAGTACTTTCGTTAATTTTGCCCAATTACTTAATATCTGAACTCAATGAATTATAAATTTTAAACTCTACACGTCTGTTAAAGGCTCTTCCTTCTGGTGTGCCGTTATCTGCAACTGGCACTGTTTCGCCTCTTCCAGATGATTTAACATTTGCCGGATTTAAATTTGTTTTTGATAAAACATAATCCATAACGCTTAATGCACGATACATCGAAAGCACATTGTTATTTGGATACTTCGCTGATGAAATAGGAACATTATCAGTATGTCCTTCTATATCTATCGTGTTTTGTGTATATAATCCTAATATCTGTGATATTTTATCTAGGATTGGAGCTGCTTCTGCTTTGACATCAGATTTACCTGAATCAAAAAGCAAAGCGCCTTGTACATTTAGTTGTACATATTGTTGATTAAAATCAACTTGAATATTATTTGTCATTCCCGCTTGATCAATAATCTTTTGTATTTCTTCTGCCATTTCTTCTGATTGATCAAGGGCCTGCTGTTTAAATTCCTTTACAGCTGTTTCTTTTTTTTGCTGTGTTTCTGTTTTTGTCGTCGAATTTTTTTCAGGAGTCTCTGTACCAGTGTTATTATTTTCTGTTAATTTTTTTTGCTGAGTCTGATTTTCATTATCTGCTTTTTCTGATGCTTTGGAATTTGCCATCGCATTATAGTAGGTATCAAGAAATTCTAACTGTGCAACACCTCCCGATACCATGTTTCCATTTCCAATACTAGCCCCTCCTGCTGGTAATATACTAAAACTACTTTGCAAAGAAGAGATAACCATTTCAAATTTTGCTGCATCTACACTAGACATTGAGAAAAGTAAAACGAAGAAACATAATAGCAAATTCATAAGATCCGAGAATGTAGCCATCCATGCTGGCGAACCTTTAGGAGCTTCCTCTTCTTTTTTCTTTGCCATTACTCTTCACCTCCACCTCCGCTCGCACCTACACTATCTCTTTGTGAAGGAGCTAAGAATGATTTAAGCTTTTCCTCAATAACTCTTGGGTTCTCACCAGCCTGAATAGAAAGAAGACCTTCTACAGTAACTTCTCGCATAGTAACCTCAAGAGAATCATTTACTTTTAACTTAGACGCTACCGGATTTGTAATCCAGTTAGCAATTAATGAACCATACAATGTTGTAAGCAAAGCTACCGCCATTGAAGGACCAATTGTTGATGAATCTGATAAGTTCTTTAACATGTTTACAAGACCTACTAGTGTACCAATCATACCCCAAGCAGGTCCCATTTCACCCCATTTATCCCAAAATGAAATGGTTGTTTTATGTCTTTCCTGTAAACACATCATATCTGTTTCAAGAATACCACGTACCAATTCTGGATCAGTACCATCAACTACCAACATAATTCCTTTTTTTAAGAAAGGATCTTCGATATTGTTAGCGGCCTCTTCAAGCGCTAATAAGCCTTCTTTTCTTGCTACGTTAGACATGTCAATTATACTTTTTATTATTTCGCCAGGATCTTGTGTATTTTCTTTAAAAATAAGACCCATACCTTTTAAACCATTAATAAAATCCGGTAATTTATTAGCGGCCAGTGTACTCGAAAGAGAACCACCAATTGTGATAATAACAGACGGTACATCAATAAAGTTACCAAATGCGGCCACGCCACCGGAACTAATGATACCGAAAACTACCATTACTAAACCAAGTACAATTCCTGCTAGAGATGCTATATCCAATACTATACACCTTCCATTCCTAAGACAGTCGGGTAGTTTTTTCTAATAATTTTTTGTATTTTTATTACATTTCCTGATACTTTAATTTTACTAGATGCTACCCACTATGTCTATTTATTTTTTGTAAACTTATTATTCTCAGCTAATTAGTCACGCAATTAAACTACATATTATTTTTTGTATCTACGATTAGCTTTAATTCTTTAATGCTTCTGATAGAAATAAAGGGGAATGATTCAAACATCATCCCCCTATTTATTTGTAAGTTAACCAGTCCTAATTGAATAGCCTAAAATAATTTTCACATTATTTTTCGGCTAAATATCAAATCTATTTTAGATTAACTTAACGTTTTAAATTAATTAATTCTTCTAAAAGTGTATCTGATGTTGTAATAACTCTTGAGTTGGCCTGGAAACCTCTTTGAGTAACTATCATATCAGTAAATTGTGCAGATAAATCAACGTTTGACATTTCAATTTGTCCTGATGTCATCTTGGAACCATCTGCATTAATTGCAACACCAATTCCATCAAAATCGCCCGAATTTAATGTTGTTTTGTAACAGTTCTCGCCTATTTTTTCCAAACCTGATGCATTTGCAAATTGTGCTACTGGAATCTGTCCTAAAAGAACTGTATTACCATTGTTATAAGCCCCATATACAAAACCAGACTGATCAATTGTAATACCTGTAAGAGCACCTAATTTCTTACCTGTACCAACACCGGCAGAAGTACCATTTTTTAATGAAAGAGTAGAAACACCTCCATTATTTGAATTTTGCATTGATGAAAAATCTATATTTACATTTGCAAAGTTTCTACCTTCTGCAGCATTAATGTAACCTGCATCATATTGTTTATTACCATTTGCATCTAACTCTGGTACTCCGCTTCCATCAACTTTTAACTTACCTTTTAATTCTAATGTTATAGATTTTACTCTATCCTTTACGTCTTGTCCTTCGACAGTAGTTCTCGCATCTTTACCAGCTGCTCTTACAGCTGCTGCATCAGTTATATCTGCTGTAACCTCAGTCATTCCTGTAAAAGTACCTTTAGAACCATCATACACTAAATATTGTGGTTTAAAGAATTCTCCTAATCTGCTTGTTGCAGGATTTTCTGGATCATACACTGGATTTCCACTATTATCTACAACTGTTTTACCATTTGAATCCTGTATGTCTGTTAAAGCTATATAATAAACACCCTCTGCATCAGTTGCTTTAACAGTAAATTTAGCTGTATATGAATATCCTAAATCATCATAAATTGATAGATTCATTGTATATCCTTTATCAGGATCAGTAACATTTGTATCATTTTTATCTAAGATACCAAGAACATGACCATCAGTTGTTGCTTCTGGAGCAGAGTTTTTGGTATTAGGTGACATTAATTGCAATGGAGAAACAGTATCTTTTAAAATACTAACTTCACCTGTATCTGCATCTACTGTTGTCTGCCATCCTTGTACTGTATAACCTGTTGAACTCATACAAAGGAAACCATTTCCATCAATGTAGAAAGAACCTGCCCTTGTAAAAAATCTATTTTTACCATCAGAAACTATAAAAAAGTTAGTTGTCTGACTATCTGTCAATTTAATATCAAAAGGATCACCTGTTGTTTCTGCTGCACCTGCTGATGTAATATTGATTTTTGTCGAACCTGTTGTTACACCTAAACCTATTTGTTTTGCATTTACACCACCGACTCCATTTGCAGCATCTCCACCAGATGCGCTTGCAGTTGTCTGATACATAATCTCAGTAAATCTAACAGAAGATGCTTTAAAAGCTTCTGTATTAACGTTTGCAATGTTGTTACCTATAACGTCCATTCTTGTCTGATGTGTCTTAAGACCTGACACAGCAGAGTACATTGATCTCATCATAATGCAGTGACCTCCTAATTTCTATCTGGTGCACACTATTCCTTCTATCTTTCGGGAATAAAAAGCTTCCATAAGGTCCAGCTTTACATAATAATTGCACCATCAATATTCGTAAAAATATTACTTTTTGATTCTTCTTGATTCATAGCCGTTACAACTGTCTTATTTTTAATATTTACAATAAAAGCCATCGAATCTACTAAAACTAAAGACTCGTTAATTCCTTTTTCACTTGCCTTTTGAACGCCTTCTTCTAAACGTTTGCTCTGACTTGCTGATAAATTCATATTTCTTAAAGTCATTCTATTTGAAGCATGTTTAGAGAATTTTAACTCAGACGAAACATCTCCAGCCGCATCCTGCTTCTTTTTTAAGATGTCCGCAAAATCAAGATTATTCTTTTCCTGTTTTTCAGGTAAAGATTTATTCTTTAAATACTGTTGCGATAATTGTTCAATGGAAGTGAATTGGTTTGCTATTTTGTTATAAGCCATGCCAAATCCCTCCTTTATGACTTAAAAATAAAATCTAATACCTAACTATTTCCATCTGTTCCTGTTTCAGACTGATCAGTTGTTTCTTCAACGTCACTTACTTCTTCTTTATCATCTGTTTCTTCAGTTTCTTGTGTTTTGTCATCTGTTTCCTCAGTAGTAACTTTGAATTTATCAACTATTTCTTTTAATTCTTGTAATTTTTCAATTAAACTTTTATCTACAAATGTTTTAGCATACGCACTCATTGAATCATATATTTTATAAGTTTGATTTACTGCGTCTTTATATGCTGGTGTAAGGTTTTCTTTCACTGGAAGATCTTCAATTTGCTTTGTTAATGCTTCTGCTAAACATTTAGCCTCATAATAATCTGAATCAACAACCTGTTTAACCTTATCTATCTCATATAATTTATCGTCAACTGATACATATGCTTTGTCATCAATATATTTGACATAATCAACTACACCTTCAACTAATTTACCTTCTTCTTCATCTTCTACAGTAACAATCTTTCCAACTAAAGAATTAGCCATATTAGTGGTTGTAGTGTTTTGCATAGATAGCATTGCTTCTAACTGAGAAAACGTAGCAAGTTGAGCAACATATTCGGTATTACTTGTTGGTTCTAGCGGATCCTGATATTGCATTTCAGCGCACAATAGTTTTAAAAATGCATCATATCCTAATTTGTTTTGTGTTACTTCTTTTGATTTTGACGACGTAATTTTACTTTCAGGCTGATTATTACTATTTACTACTACACCATTTCTTATCTCTGCTGTTGGCATACCATCACTCCTTATACATTTTCAATTAAACATATTTAACAAACATAGAATAAGCTATGCAGTCATATCAACAGAATTACCATTATCCTTCATTATCTGTGCTACTAACATTTCTTCTTCAGACATAAGACCTGTTAAGTCTTCAAGACTATCTAAATTAATATTTCTTCTAATAGTCTTTAAGTTACCCTGTAAAATATTAGCATTTTCCTCATCTCTTTTACTATTTTGTTCTAAATTCTGTTCAAAATTATGTGATGCAACTGTAACGTCAATAGCTTCAACCTTCAAACCGGCATTCTTTAAATTTTCTTCTAGTGCAACTAACTGATTTGAAATTATACTCTTTATTGCTTCATTTTGAGCTGAAATCTGTGCATGAATCTCACCATTTTTAGCTGTAACCTGTAAAAACAACTTGCCTAAGTTTTCTGGTTCTAATTGCATTTCCATAGTTGTTGCATGCTCCTGCATAACAATTTTTAAATTATTAGCAATTCTTTCGATTAAAACTAGTGTTCTATCTCCCTGCATATACTGTGTAACATTAACCTGTGGAGTTGATACATCAACTTTATTGGTATTAATATGTGCACTCAGTGTTCCATCTTCATTTGATTTATTCAATATATTATTTTTTGTTTTTTCAAATGAATTCTTATTCTCTTTTTCAGTATTATCTTTTACTTGTCCAGCCTCAATTGTTGAATCTTTATTTAAGTTTTTTCCTAAATTTGAATTGTCTTTATTTTCATCTGATTCAGCTTTACTTTCTTCTTTTACAACTTCTATATTTAGATTTTTGTCATCAACAACTTTGCTTTTATTATCCCCATTTTCACTCGTATTTATTTCACTCGAAAGAGTAGAAACAGCTTTTCCACCAACATCTTCACCCTGTTTTAGAATTTTTTGATTATCCTCATGATTTACATCTGTATTATTATCAACATAATTAGCTAACGTATACTCAGATACTATTTTTTCAGGAATTAGACCAACTTCATCTGAAGTGATTCCCATAATATCTTGAATTTGCTTTGAAATGTCTTGCATAGTTAATAATAAATTTCTAAAATCTTCTCCTAATAACAAATTAGTAATATCACCACTGTTTGAAATTTCTGAAACAAAATCTGCTAAATTTTTTACATCTAAAAGATTTAATACACCAAATCCTAAATTTGAAAGAGCTTCTTCCATTTCATCATCCGCTATTTCAAATTGTTCTTCTACAATGTCTCTTATTATGTCACTTACCTGATTTAAAATATCTTTTGTTGATGCTCGATTTAATTTATCATCAAGACTACAAACCTTAGCTTCTTTTATCACTAGTTTTTTCTGATTTGATATTTTAATCTTATTGTCATTTTTATTAGCCGCCAAATTGCTTGCCACATCAGTCTTTTTACTAGAAAAGCTTTGGTGCATATACTTTTGAAACTGTTCAGATACACCAAAGCTTTTTTTTGTCTCACTAGTATTTGCAGTAGCTTGTGCCATCATAGCATCTACGCCAAGACCCTTTGATGCAGCTGAAACTTTTGCATCTGCCAATAGGTCAGCCTCCTTTCTATCACAATACTACTTAAAAGCGAGATTAACTTTACATTATTTAGATTTAGGTTCCATAATTGCTGTTAAAGCTGCTGCATTTTTTGAATTCATTTTACCTAAAATATTAGCTCTAGACTGGGCATCCATATTATTTAATATTTCCGCAACCAAATCATACTGATTAGTCATTGTATCAAAAATTGCCGCTGCTTCTTTAGGTTTCATAGCTGAATATGTTTTTGCATATTCCTTAACCTTTTCATCAGATTGAAGTTGTTCGATAACCTGCTTATACAAAGTCTCTGCGTTCTCCGCATCTATACTTTCGTAGTATTTTTTATATTCCTCTATATCGGGTGCGTTATCAGTGTAAACAACCTCTTTATAAAAATTTTCCTTTTCTTTAAGAAATGCCTCCTGATTATCTTTATATTTTTGTAACTCACTTACCTGCGATTGTAAACTAGAAATAGTCTCGTCTTTTTTCTTTAATGATTCACTTTTTTCATCATTTGAAGCTTCAAGTTCCTTTATTCTCTTAATTGCCGCATCCATTGACTCAAATTTATAAGCATTATCAATCTCAGTTCCTTTATTCACCTCTTCTGGTAAAATTTTCTCGGCATAAGGAAGATCCTTTATTAATGGTCTTAATATTGTCGAACCAAATCCACCAACATCAGCTTTTATAAGGATACCTATTATTCCAAGCCAAATAGCAATAATTAAAATTGTAATGAAAAAAACTAAAATTTTACTTGAAAGCTTATCTTCTTCATTTTCATTTGATTGTTCGCCATCTTTATTTTTTGCTTTTTTTTCTTCTTTTTTCTTTGCCTTTTCTTCTTTCTTCTTTGCTTTTTCGTCTAATTCTTCTTTATCCATTACATCTGCATCTGCCATAAAACCCCTCCATACGCTTAATTATCTTACACTTAATCATCATCAACCTATTTATCATTATTATTTGAATACGTATAACTGATTAATCCATCTATTTCCTTTGCTTCTTCCTTCATCAACTCTCGTTTAAATTGCTCGAAAGCTTTTTCTTTTAAAACCTCATGTGTCTTTCTTTCTTTTATCTTTTCTTGCAATAATAAACGCTGCTCATCGCGAATTCTTTTTGCATTATTTACTTCTATAACCTGAAATTGTATCATCTTTTTTACAACATTAATGTTATTTCTACACTTTGTCAGTTCGGCTAAATCTAGCTTTTTTTCTCCATTCAAGGAATCCCTTAATATGGCATCATACTCTACTTTTTTTAGGCATAAATCTTTTAGTTTTTGATCTTCTTCATTGTATTTGGTATTTGCCTGAGCAAACGCAATCTTTGCCTGATTTTCAAGTTTTCTTTTTATATTTAAAATATTGTCCATTGAATAAATAAATTTAGCCATTGACATCACCAACCATTTATTAACTCTTTAATTACGTTATATCTGTAATACTATTATTTGTACTTTCTTCATCCACAACATATTCTTCATCAAAAACTCCTGCAAGCAAGCTAAGTTCATCTTCAAATGAAAACTTTTCATTTGTTTTTTGACAAAGAAATTCATTTACAATTTTTATTTTTTTTATTGAATAATCAATATCTTTGTTAGAGCCTTCTTTATATGCTCCAATATTAATTAGGTCTTCTGCTTCGTTGTACGTCGCCATAACCGTTTTTAATCTTCCAGCCAATTCTTTATGCCTATCTGATGTTATCGCGCCCATAACCCTTGAAATACTCTGCAAAATGTCTATTGCAGGATAATGGTTCTTATGACTCAATCTTCTATTTAGCATTATGTGTCCATCTAATATACTTCTTGCAGTATCGGTAATTGGTTCATTAAAATCATCTCCATCAACCAAAACCGTATATAGACCTGTTATAGACCCTTTATCAGAAGTTCCTGCCCTTTCTAAAATTCTAGGCATTTCCGAATATACGGATGGAGGATATCCCCTTGTTACCGGTGGTTCGCCTGAAGCTAATCCCATTTCTCTTTGCGCCATAGAAAAACGAGTTAAAGAATCCATCATTAAAAGAACATCTTTACCCTGATCCCTAAAATATTCTGCAATTGCTGTAGCAGTTTTTGCAGCTTTATTTCTAATTAAAGCAGGTTTATCCGAAGTAGCAACAACGACAACGGATCGTTTCATACCTTCTTCGCCTAAATCTCGTTCTATAAATTCTCTAACTTCACGTCCACGCTCTCCAATCAAAGCAACCACATTAACATCCGCTCTAGTGTTACGTGCAAACATTCCAAGTAATGTACTTTTTCCAACACCAGAACCTGCAAAAATACCAATACGTTGTCCTTTACCAACGGTTATAAGACCATCGACTGCTTTTACACCCAATGGAAGAATATCATGTATAATCGTTCTTCTCATTGGATCTGGTGGCAATGAATCTACAGGATATTCCTGCCAACTTTCGGAATCATATCCTTCATCAGTAGGTCTTCCTATTCCATCAACAGTGTGGCCTAACAAACTATCTCCTACTTTTACCATAAGTGGTTTTCCAGTATTTTTTACAACACAACCAACAGATATACCCTCTGTATTATCAAAAGGCATCAAAATAAGTCGCATATCTCTAAATCCTACCACTTCAGCCATGACGTAATCCGACTTGTTCCCGCTATCATCTAAATATATACGACAAAGATCATTTAATTTTGCCTCAGGTCCAACTGATTCAATTGTAAGTCCAACTACTTTTGCAACTTTTCCATAACAATCATAAAACTGTTTATTTAAAAGTTGTAAATATTTTTCTGTTTCTTTTAACATGAATCAACCCCCAAGCCTCTTTATAATTTAGCTCTTATAATTTAACCAGTTACAATCTAACTCTTTAAAAATCAAATATTTCTATTTTGCTAGCTAAACTTTAAGCTAAGGATTTAATATCCTTAATAAGATTTGACAATTGCGTATCAATTCCACAATCAAATACACCTGTATTAGTTTCAATCAGGCATTGTGAATCGTTTAAACTAGAATCATTAAGTATCTCAAGATTTACTCCATTTCCTACTTTATCTTGGATTTCTGAAATATGTTCTTCAAAATATGACCTATAGGCTGTCGATACTCTTATTCTAAATTCCTTATCTGGTTCAACATTTAAAATTGTATTTCTTACCAAATAAAGCAATATTTCTTTTTTATCTGCAAACTGTATTCTAAATACCTTTTCAAATATTTGAGCTACAACATCTACTATGTCTTTTTCCATACTTTCTTCTCGTTCGGCATAAGATTGTTCCAACTTAGTATTTTTGGAAAGATATTCTGCTTCTAGTTCTTCTCTTCTTTTATCTATTTCATCATTTAGTTGTTTAACGCCCTCTTCATAACCTAGTTTCTTATTTTCTTGATATATTTTTATTGACTCTTCTTTTGCACTTGCAATAATTGCATCAGATTCACTATTTGCTTTTTCTATAATACTTTTTGCTTTTTCTTGCGCATCTTTAATGATTAAATCTGTATCTAATGCAATATCTTCTGTCCCTTTTGAAGAAGAGCTACCACTACTAGTGGTAGCACTTACAGTCTTTTCAGGAGATAAAATTATCTCTCCAAAACGCTCTTTTAAATTTTTATCAGAATCTATAACTTTAATATCACTAGGTTGATTGACGATAAACCCTTGTTTTACAATATTAGACAACGATATCGTCTCCTCCTCCTCTTGAAATTACAATCTCGCCAGCATCTTCTAGTTTTCTAATAATATTTACAATCTTCTGCTGTGCTTCTTCAACATCCTTCATACGAACAGGGCCCATAAATTCTATATCTTCTTTAATCATAGATGCAAGACGCTTAGATAAATTCTTGAAGATAACATTTTGCACTTCTTCATTTGAACTCTTAAGTGCAAGCTCAAGATCCGCATTTTCAACATCACGAAGTACTCTTTGAATTGCACGATCATCAAGCAACAAGATATCTTCGAATACAAACATCTTTTTCCTGATTTCGTCTGCCAATTCTGGCTCTTCGATTTCGAGAGTCTCCATAATGTGCTTTTCTGTAGCACGATCTACTGTATTTAAAATATTTACTGTAGCATCTACACCACCAACGATAGTGTAATCTTGATTTACTAAAGATGACAATTTCTTTTCTAACACTTTCTCAACTTCCTTAATTACATCTGGTGACGTTCTATCCATCAACGCAATACGTCTTGCAACATCAGCCTGTTTTTCAGGAGGTAATGCTCCTAGCACTAAAGCTGCCTGCGATGGTGTCAAATATGACAAAATCATCGCAATTGTCTGTGGATGTTCGTCTTGTATAAAGTTTAATAGCTGACTTGGATCTGTTTTTCGTACAAATTCAAATGGACGAACTTGTAACGATGCCGTAAGCTTAGAAATAACATCCTGAGCTTTGTCATCACCAAGTGCTTTTTCAAGAAGCTCTTTTGCATAACCAATACCACCCTCGGCAATATACTGCTGTGCTAAACAAACCTGATAAAATTCATTTAGCACATCTTCTTTAGTTTCAGCTGAGACACTTCTTGTATTTGCTATTTCTAGAGTTAACTCTTCTATTTCCTCTTCTTTTAAATGTTGAAAAATTGCTGCTGATTTTTCTGGACCCAATGCAATTAACAAAATAGCAGCTTTTTGTACTCCTGTTAATGATTCATCCATAATCTTCTACTCCCAGTCCTCATTCAACCAATTTCGTAGCAACAATGCTACTGCCTCAGGGTTATCATCTACAAATTGTTCAATAAGCCTACGAGTCTCTGATTTTTCTTGATAACCAATATTTTCAAGATTATCTTTTTCAGCTTCTTCAGTCTGTTGCAACAAACTTTCAACAGATACTTCCGGCTCAACTTCTTCAACTTCTTTAGCTTTTTGAGTACTTCTAAATACAACGTAACCTAATAACGCAAATATCAGTACTGCTAAAACAATTTGTAAAATATCAGTTACACTAATACTTGAATCATCATAAACGAATTCAGGTTGCTGCAAAACTTGAATTTCAATATTTGCTTCATCTAAACCTGTTGCTTTTGCAATTAAAGTTTTCATGTTTTTAGTTACTTTAACAGTTTTAGCTTTTGAATTTTTTGAAACGAATTCGTCAAATGATTGTCCTTTTAATTCTCCAGATGATTTCATCTTTTTTTCATCATATACAACATACTGTGTTGCTTTAATAGATGCTGTTGATTCAGAATATTTTATTGTTCCACCTGAATTTTTCTTTTTGATTATTTCTTCATTATTTTGATAATTTGTTGTTTTATCACTTATAGTTGATGATGTAGTATTACCATCTTGCGTCTGATATGTCGTATCATCGTTTGAACCTGTTCCTGGCTCTGCTGCCGGACCTCCTGTTGATTCAGAACCATATTCACTAACTGAACCTACCATACCATTTGTTTGTCCATCAGGTGCAGAAAAATTATGTTGTACCGATTCTGTATCATCAAAATCAAGTTTCAATCCCAAAGAAACTTCAACATTCGAATAAGTTTTAGATTTTACCAAAAGGTCTTTTATATCTTTTTTAATCTTAGCTTCCTGTTTCTGCTGATATGATAATTTAGAGCTAGCTGCTCCAACCTGGTTTTCTGAATCTGTTCCCGCATACAAAACATTCGCTTTTGTATCAATAATCATAACATTAGATGTATCTTCATTTCCTAACTCCGTTGCGACAAACTGCGCTATTCCATATGCTTGATCTTCATCTAAATCCTTCGATAAGTCTAAAACAATTGATGCATATCCTTGTTCTTTTTTTGAACTGATTGTTCCATCATCACTTGGCAATTTCAAATCAACTTTTGCATCTTTTACATGTGAAATAGTTTTAAGATGTTCTGCAAATTTTTTTTCTAAATATAATTGATATTTTTTTTGTTTATCTGCTTCTGTTGTCGAAAAACTTCCACTTGTAACATTCTCAATACTATATCCATCTGATGGAATGTCATTTTTTCCCAACAAAATAGTAGCATTAGCTTCATCTTCTTTAACAACTTTAAAGGTCAAACCGTCATCCGATACTTTATAATTAATGCTTCCATCTTTATCAAATAATTCTTTAACCTCACTAGCCTTTTTGGTATCTTCACAAGTTACAATTGTCACATACGATGGTCTTGATACCACTACTCCCAATATTACCAAAGCAAGGACTATAACCGCTATTATGCTGATAAGAAGAGCTTTTTGTTTGGTTTCAAACTTCTTCCACCACTCGAGAAACCGGTCTAATATTTTTTTTACTTGTTCTGGCATTTACATTACCCCTTTAATTAAACTTGCATTTGCATGATATGATTATATGCTTCTATAATTTTATCTCTTACCTCAACCATATACTGTAAAGCTACCGAAGCTTTTGTCTCCGCTACCATTAAATCATGTGTGTTTTCCGCTTTTCCTAAGGCGAACCTTATTTCTTCTGATTCTGCTCTGTTTTGTAATAAGTTTGTTTCATCAATCTGTTCCATCGCTGTGTCTAAAACCGACTGAAACGACTCGTAACCTAATAAATCATTTTTCTTTGCAAAATCAATAACATAATCCGAGGTTACACCTGTCACTGCTCCAATATTCATCATTTATTTTTGCCCTTTCTATTTATTTTTAAGTAACCTTAATTTATTACATCATTATATTCATATAATATTTACTATGTCACTATCTTCCTCCAACCTGTAATCCTGCTTGTGCCATTGCCTTTGATGCCTGAAACGCTGTGACATTTGCTTCATATGCACGAGTTGCATCTATAAGATTAGTCATCTCTGTTACGGTGTTAACATTAGGATAATAAACATAACCGTTCTCATCTGCATCAGGATTTGAAGGATCATACTTTTGTACCAAATCTGTTGTTCTATCCTCTTGAACTGAAGTAACTTTTACGCCATTTCCTACCAATTTATTTCTAGAGGTTGAATAATATTCACTAAATGGTGTAACTGATTTTTCTTGAAAAGTAACTATTTTCCTTCTATATGGCACATTATTTTCATTTCTTGTAGTATTAATATTTGCTATATTCTCTGCTATAATATCAGTTCTAAATCTTTGAGCTGTCATACCAGAAGCACTTATATTAAAAGCTTGAAATAATCCCATTTAATACCTCCTTTAAATAATTTCGGTTTATTTTATATATTCTTAACTAAAAATTTATGATTTTCCCATCGCATATCTCATTCGATTAAATTCAGAGCTTATACTTTGTGTTAAAGTTTGGTATTTAATCGTTTCAGATGCTAATTCTACATTTTCTGTATCAATATCAACATTATTGCCATCTAATCTGTATGAAAACTGTGATCTGTCTGTATATACCACAGGATTTAGTTTATATAATCTTGTATCCTTAATCTTACTGTCTAAAGATGTATATTTAAAGTTTCCTAATTCTCTCTTCAAAACGCTTTCAAAATCTAAATCTTTTCTTTTAAAACCTGGTGTGCTAACATTTGCTAAATTATTAGAAATTATATCTTTTCTCCTATTACTTGCATCCGCTGCTTTGGTTAAAACATTTATATAATTAAATGATGTCGAATCAAACACAAAATCCCTCCTTTTTCACTCTATTATAGATACTCTATCGGTAAATTTTATGTAAAAAATAATATATTTTTCTAAATGTCTTAACGTCAAAAAATCCTATATCAACTCCTAAACACGTACATTTTTTCGATGCACGATATTTTGAATTGATATAGGATTCATTATAATATAAACATTTAGTATAAATACTTAATAAAAAAATTTATCTCAAATATAAAATTTCAAGTTATATAATTTAAAGTAAAATATTAGCTATAAATTTTCTTTTTATCATCATCACCTTTGCTTAATTCATCAAAAATGGCATCATTAATAACTTTGATATATGTACCTTTCATTCCTGATGATCTAGACTCGATAACACCTGCACTTTCAAATTTACGAAGTGCATTAACAATTACAGAACGTGTAATTCCAACTTCATCTGCAATTCTACTTGCTACAAGAATTCCTTCTGTACCATCTAAAGCCTTGAAAATTTGAACAATAGCTTCTTTCTCAGAATAAGATAATGTACTCATTGCAGATTTAACAATCTGAACTTTTCTCTCTTCTTCGGCATGTTCTTCATTAACTGAACGTAACATTTCAAGTCCAACTACTGTTGCACCATATTCTGTTAAAATAATATCATCAATATCATATTCTCTATCACTTCGATACTCAAATAAAGTTCCTAAACGCTCACCTGCAATATCAATAGGTGTAATAATTGCCTGATATCTTTTGCTTTCTTCTCCAAATCCAAGTGTCTCTAAATTAACGTTTTCCTTTGTTGAAAGAATTCCGAGAAGACGTTCATTCAATGCTGGATCAATATATCCTCCAACTTCATCAACAATTAATTCCTTAATTTCGTCAACACCGTTACATACACTTGATCCCAAGACTTTTCCTTTTTTACTAATTACTAAAATGTCAGATTCTAACACTCCAGTTAGTACATCACAAATATCATTAAATACAACCTTTGATGAACTGTTATTGTGAAGTAATTTGTTTATCTTTCTTGTTTTGTCTAATAATTGAACGCTCATATATCCCGTTCCTTTCTGTATTTCTTATTCTTCTTGTGGTTTATCCATTATGTAACCGCACTGTGGATCCTGACATGCAATCTTCTTGCCCTTTACAACCATATAACCACCGCATTTTGGACATTTTTCATTAACTGGTCGACCCCAACTCATGAAATCGCATTCTGGATTATCAATACAGCCATAATACTTTCTACCTTTTTTAGTTTTTTTGATGACAACGTCCTTTCCACATTTTGGACATGAAACACCAATTTTTTCAAAATACGTCTTTGTGTTTCTACACTCTGGGAAACCTGGACACGCCAAAAATTTACCATGTGGTCCATATTTAACAACCATATTTCGTCCACACTCTTCACATACTACATCGGTCACTTCATCTTCAATCGTAACCTTTTCAAGTTGTTCTTCCGCTTCATCTACTGCTTTTTTTAGATCAGGATAAAAATTCTCTATAACCGTTTTCCACGCAATCTTACCAACTGCGACATTATCTAACAAAGCTTCCATATTAGCTGTAAATCTTTCATCAACAATTGAAGAAAAAGACTCCTTCATAATTGAATTTACAACCTCTCCGATCTCTGTTACATATAAATTTTTCTGTTCTTTTGTTATATAATGTCTAGCAATGATTGTTGTAATTGTTGGAGAATAAGTACTAGGTCTACCAATACCTAATTCCTCTAATGTTTTAACCAACGATGCTTCAGTATAGTGTGCTGGTGGTTGTGTAAAGTGCTGAGTAGGCTCAAATTCATTCAATATAAGCTTGGAATTTTCATCAATTGACTTAAGCATTACATTACTCTTTACTTTTTCTTCGTCAGCTTCCGTATAAGCCAACATAAATCCATCAAATGCAATTTTTGATGCAGATACTCTAAAACGATACTCGCCAATTCCAATTGTCACTGTTGTTGTCTCATATTTAGCATTAGACATTCTACTAGCTGTATAACGTTTCCAAATCAAATTGTATAAACGAAATTGATCTCTTGTAAGAGATTCTTTAATTTCTGATGGTACTCGACTAATATCTGATGGTCTTATTGCCTCATGAGCATCCTGTACGTTAACCTTTGAAGTCTTTTTAATTTCACCTGCTGATAAATATTTATCACCATAGTTTTCAGAGATAAACGCTCTTGCTGTCTCCTGCGCTTCATCAGAAATTCGTGTAGAATCTGTTCTTAAATATGTTATAAGACCAACTGTACCCTGCCCCTTTACATCAATACCTTCATACAACTGCTGCGCTATTCTCATAGTTTTTTGAATAGGAAAATTTAGCGCCTTTGATGCTTCTTGTTGCATTGTACTAGTTGTAAATGGGAGTGGAGCTTTTTTAATCCTTTCGCCTTTTTTTACGTTAAGGATTTCTACCTTCTTCCCTTCCATATCTTTTAATACCTGGTCCATTTCATCCTTGGAAGAAATATTTATTTTTTCATCATTTTTACCAAAAAGTTTAGCTACTAAAGGTTTCTTTTCACCCTCAACAGATAAATTAGCCTCTAAATTCCAATACTCTGAAGGGATAAATGCATTAATCTCCTCTTCTCTGTCACAAACTATTCTAAGAGCAACAGATTGAACTCTACCTGCACTTAATCCTCTTTTAACTTTAGCCCAAAGAAGTGGAGAAATCTTATACCCTACAATACGATCCAAAATTCTTCTTGCCTGCTGTGCATCTACTAAATCTGTATCAATACTCCTAGGATTCTTAAATGCAGCCTTAACAGCAGATTTAGTAATCTCATTAAAACTAATTCTATATACTTCTTTGCCTTCAAGTTTTAACGCTTGGGTAAGATGCCATGAAATAGCTTCTCCCTCGCGGTCAGGGTCAGTTGCGAGATAAATCTTTTCAGCTTTTTTTACTTCTCTTCGAAGTTTAGCCAAAATTTCGCCCTTTCCACGAATTGTTATATACTTTGGTTCAAAATCATTTTCAACATCAACTCCAAGCTGGCTCTTAGGTAAATCTCTAACGTGCCCATTTGATGCCATTACTTCATAATTCTTTCCAAGAAATTTTTTTATTGTCTTTACCTTTGCAGGTGACTCAACTATTACCAGATATTTAGCCATACCCATATACTCCTAACTCATAAAATTCAAGTACATCTTAGCAAAAAAATATTAAATACAACGAACAAAATAGTTTGAAATAATTTCTTTTACATAGCCTTTTTGCTTAAGATGTTCTAAAATCTCCAGAATTTCTAAGAGATTCATCGATGATTTTTCAATTATTGTTCCCAAATTGGTTGGGGTAAAATCTAGTAAACTATACACCAACAATTCATCTTTTTCAAGTAATTTTTCATAAAAATTTATTTGAGAGCATAAATTTTCATAAAAACTATTGAATTCTTTAAGAAAATCCTCGGGACTTACTATAACACCTGCGCCCTGTTTTATCAAGTAATTACAACCAAAACTTAATTCATCGGTTACTCTTCCAGGAAGCGCATATACATCTTTTCCCTGTTCCATTGCATAATCGGCCGTTATTAATGATCCACTTTTTTCTCTTGCCTCTATCACTACCGTGCAATCACTAAGCCCTGCAATTATCCTGTTTCTAGATGGAAACAATGTTCTAAGCGGTTTAGTATCAGGTGGATATTCCGAAATAATTCCGCCACCTTTTTCAATTATTTTATCGTATATGTATTTATTTTGTTTAGGATAGCAAACATTTACACCGCAACCTAAAACAGCAAATGTTTTTCCTGTCTTATTAGACATTAACGCTCCTGTATGAGCATCAGCATCAATTCCTCTAGCTAATCCGCTAATGACATTAATATCTTCATCTGCAAGCATTTTAGAAAGTCTAGTAGTCACCTGACTTCCATATTGACTTCTTGTACGCGCACCAACTATAGCAACCGACTTACTATTCGAGTTTGGTAAATTCCCTTTATAATAGAGACTATACGGTGCATCAACAATATTTTTAAGATTTTTGGGATATTCTTTTTGCTCCTGTGAAACAAACGAAACACCATTTTCATATAACTGATATAATTTAGAATCTAAATTCCAATTATCTTTACTAGATAAAATATTTGAAACATCCTTTTCTGTCAGACCCTTTATCTTTTTTAACTCATCTCTTGTAAGATTATATATCGTTTCTGCATTTTTGTAAAATTCTCTTATGATTCTTATTTTCCCACTTGAAATTCCTTTTATATTTGACAACCATAATGCATATTTCACTTTTACATTCCTCCTTCATAATACTCTTTTGTCAAGCCTTTATAACAAAGTGCCTCCATAACATGTTCCATTTTTATTTTTTCAGACCCATCCATGTCTGAAATAGTTCTAATTACGCGTAATAATTTGTGAAATGTTCTTGCTGTCAAATTATCTCTTTCATAAATTTTATTCATAAATCCTAATTGTTCGTCATCTAAAGGAACATATTTTTCAAGCTTATTAGCAGGAATTTGAGAATTATGATAAAACGGTTCATCTTTATATCTTTCATATTGAATTTGCTGACACCTTATAACCCTTTGTCTAATATCATAAGAAGTCTCATTTTTTTGTTTTTTTACCAGTTCACTAAATTTTACTTCAGGAGCAAAAACAGTAAGATCAATCCTATCAAGAATCGGCTGAGAAAGCTTATTTAAATATCTCTTTAATGTACTAGGTGTACATCTACATTTTTGCATATTAGGATAATATCCACAATTACATGGGTTCATTGAAGCCAAAAGTAAAAAATCAGCAGGATACGTAACGTTATAATTCATTCTTGTTAAATTTATATTTTTGTTTTCTAATGGCTGTCGTAATACTTCGATTGTAGATTTTTGGAATTCTGTAAATTCATCTAAAAATAACACTCCTTGATGTGCTAGCGATATCTCACCTGGAATTGGCGTAATTCCACCACCCGCAAGCGCAGCTTTTGTAATTGTATGATGAGGATTTCTAAAAGGTCTATCCTCTAAAAGTTTCTTTTTGTTTTTTAATAATCCACATACGCTGTATACTTTTGACACTTCGAGTTTTTCTTCATCATTTAGTGGTGGCATTATAGTTGACATTCTTTCAGAAATCATTGTTTTTCCTGTTCCTGGAGGGCCAACTATCAGCATATTATGCATTCCACTAGCTGCTATTTCACACGCTCTCTTTAAGATTCTTTGACCGTTTATATCACTAAAATCCATCTTTTTTTCTTCATTATCAGGCAATTCACTGTTACTATTCTGGTTGTTAATAATAGTAATATTTTTCGTTTCTCCCAAAAAGGATTTTAAATTAGTTTCCATTTTATTCTTTTCTTTAGAATCTTTTAATGAATTATTTGGGGATGATTTTTGAGAATTTTTTTTAGAAGTATAAGCTTTTGAAATCAACGGTTCAATATTAAAAAATTGTATGATTTCTCTTAGATTTGTAAAAGAAGATACTTTTGATTCTGAAATCAGTTTTGCTTCATTTTCATTTCCTTTGGGAACTACAAACGTTTTATTGCTATCAAGTGACTCCACAATCATAGGCAAAATACCATTTATAGGCATCAAATCACCATTTAAACTAAGTTCTCCTATAAATATATGCCCTTCAACTTTTTCTTTATCTAAAACCCCAAGTGACGTTAATAGTGCAACTGCTATCGGTAAATCAAATCCTGTTGAAGATTTTTTGATATTTGCTGGAGAAAGATTAATTGTAATTCTTTTAGGAGGCAATGAAATACCACAGTTATGAAGAGCTGTTTTTACTCTTTCTTTTGCCTCTTTTACCTCTGAGCCAAGATACCCTACCATATCAATCATTGGCATACCATTAGAAATATCAACTTCTACGCATACTTCCATCGTTTTTATGCCAAATAACATAGAACTTTCTACTCTACTATACATAAAACCTCTTTTCTTAGTCTAATCTTATCTAAATGCAAATTTATCCTTTTTATTTTAAATGCAAATTTATCCTTTTTATTATTTATAACCAAAAAATGATTATTTTTTTAAATTAAAAGGAATCGTATAAAAAAGATAATTTACTTTAAAATTGATATTGACTTATTTTTATAATTTAATAGGAAAATTAAACTAGACCTAGTTTAATTAAAGACCACAATAGTATATCACATTTGTTTTAAAATTATAACCCTTTTTTTATTTTTTCTTCTTTCAAAAAAAACTATAACTTGCTATAATATATGTGTTTTCGACAAAACATTTATTAAGGAGGAACTAATGCTTCGCGTATTAAAATATACCATCGATTTTTCACATATTAACTATACTGTTGAAAAATTCTTATTAGAACTGGGCTATACCAGAAAAATTATCACCCATTTAAAAAAATATGAAAACAGTATAACTATAAATGGTAAATGGGCATACGTAAAAAACAAATTACAATTAAATGACATTCTTACTATTACTTTAAGTGAAACGAATGACAATAATATTATTCCTAATAAACTTTTATTTGATATAATATACGAAGATGAAGACATACTAGTTATTAACAAGCCTGCTTTTATGCCTATTCATCCTTCTTTAAAAAACTATGATAATACTCTTGCTAATGCTTTAACATATTATTTTAATTCAAAAAATGAATCCATTGTATTTAGGTGTATTACTCGTCTCGATCGTGATACAACTGGGCTTTGTATAATTGCCAAGAACAGACTTGCTGCATCTATACTAAACGCTCAAACAAAAAAACACGAAATTCAAAAAATATATGTTGCCATTTGTGAAGGTGAAATTGATAATTCTGGTGAAATAGAGGCACCAATTGCTCGTGAAAAAGAGTCTATTATTACAAGATGTATTGATTTTGAAAAAGGAGACTATTCTAAAACACTTTATAAAAGGTTACGATACAACAAAAAAGCTGACATTTCTTTAGTTCAGCTTAAATTACTAACTGGACGAACTCACCAGATTCGAGTTCATATGAAATATATAAATCATCCCCTAATTGGAGATTTTTTATATAATCCACATAATACTCTTATGAATCGACAAGCTCTTCATTCCTATAAACTTTCCTTTGTTCACCCTATAACTCGTGAAAAAATGGATTTTGTTGCACCTTTACCAACTGATATGCAAAAAATAATATCTGAAATTACAATTTAGACTTTAGTTCATCTAAAGTCTTTTTTTCATATTTTATTTTGCCTTTTAAAATATTTTGTTTGATATACTTAAAGGTATAATCTTCACCCTTCTTATAATTCATAAAAAGCATATATTCTAAAAGGCTCGCTGTATCTTCATGAATCAAATAATGCGATTTACCACGTTCATAGTAATCTAATGGACTTTTATCAGTATATTTGTCCTTCAAGTAATTCTTAGATGCAGAAATTCTATCTACGTACATCTCAACAACATACTTAATTGGCATCTTCATTCCAACCATGTTTCCTGCTCTTTTATCATCCGAAACCCCATAGTCAATCCAATACTCTAAATGATGTTTATTTCGTCCTTTATGATGTAGCCAAGCTGACGAATATCCCTTGTCCATCCTCTCTGCATTATTAGGGCTCATGTATCCTTTATAATACTTAGCCCCAACTCTAAATTCCGTTAATCCATATTTTGACAAGTCATGAAGAAGTCCCTGCTTTATCAAGCCTAATTTAAAACACCCCTTCATAACTAATATTTTATGTTTTGTAATTGTTTTAAAATGTTTAAATACGTTCATTTACTATCTTCCTATTAAAATTTTAATAGATTGAGCATTAATCATTATCTTTTGCTGATTTTTTAATTTAACCTGCTCTTTTAAAAATGGAGTCTTTTCTGAAGAAGTGTCCATCACTAAATGCCACTGTTTATCACCTGGTAATGTAGGCAAAGCTAATGAGCTTACCCCTGAAAAGAAATTGTATGCAACATAAATACTTTCTTTTTTACCATCAACATCATATTCTCCATAATATAATTCACCCATTGCCATCATTTGTTTATCGATGCCTGTAACCCATGCTGATTCTCCATGAAATGATACATCTGGCATTCCTTTTGATAAACAATCATTAAAATAATATGGTGTAGGATTTGAGATAATAGGATGTTTTTTTCTAAAATCTATAATATCCTTAACAAACTCAATATCTTTAGCTTGCATCTTATTATTACGCCAATTTACCCAACCTATTGAATTATCCTGACAATACGCGTTATTATTTCCTTTTTGAGAATTTTGTATTTCATCGCCTGACAAAATCAATGGAACCCCTTGAGCTAAAAACAGCATTACCAACGCATTTCTCCATTGTTTTTGACGCATAAATCTTATATATTTTTTCTGCGATAAGCCTTCATAGCCACAATTATTACTAAAATTCCATGCATTGCCATCAGAATTATTCTCACCATTTGCTTCATTATGCCTATCATTATACATAAACACATCTGCTAATGTAAAACCATTATTGCTAGCAACATAATTAACAAAACCATAATTGGCATTTTGTTTCTTTTGTTGATTAATAAATTCACCCATATCTCCATTTATATGATTCAATATTTTTCTTGCCTGATATAAATATTCATCTTTATATAAATATAAATGTTTATATTTCTTTTGATTATCTAGAATATTACCTGGAATATTGTCATAAAAAATCTTTGTTCTACTTAGCATCACATTTTGAGCAATCGCTGGAATTGGTAAATTATTTCCTAAAAGATGGAATCCATCCACATGAAACTCTCTCACCCAATACTTTAATGATTCTAAAATCAAATTATGATTTAAGTCTCCTTCAAAAAACATCTCCATTATACATTCCATATTATTTTTATGTAATTCATAAATCAATTCTTTAAATTCATTTGAAGCATCATCTGCTTTTTTTGCATACGAAGATTTTACAGCAAAATAATTACCCGGTACATATCCCCAATAATTAACACCTAAATTTTTCTTTTCTTTTTTAGGTTCAACAATAACATCATCTGGCTTATTAGTCCATTTAACATAATCTGGTAGCTTTGCCATGTTTACTGACGATATTTTCATCTCTTCAAACTCGTAAACCGGCATAAATTCTACAGTAGTTATACCTAGATTCTTCAAATAGGATATTTTATCTTTAATAGCCAAAAAAGTGCCTGCATATTCCTTTTTAGTATCCATTGAAAAGCCTCTAACATGTAATTTATACATTACCATCTTTTCTTTAGGAATTTCAGGCTGTCTATCTTTTTTCCAATCAAAACTACTATTATCTACCGACGAAAACACTTCATATGAACGTTTTCTTCTTGCTGAATTATTCCATTTTTCTCGACCTACGATTTTTCTTGAATAAGGATCTATTATTTTTTGTCCATTAATTTCAAAATAGTAGTCATAATCTTTCATATCTATACCTTCTATTTCTATCGAACGTAATGATCCTAAAACAAATTCGTCAGAGACTTCTATTGTTTCCTTTTTTTTAGTTTGACGATTTAAAAGTACAACTCTACATTGTTCCTCTTTTTCACATTCAAATGTAATATATACTTTATTTTCTTTTTGCGTAACGCCCATTATGGCATAATTTCCTTCTCTTACAGTTAACAAATCATTTCACCTGCTTATTTTTTATTTTATAACCTATCTAATTATTAGCATGGAATTATTCGATACTTTTGTATAGAACAATTTATTTAATATACTATAAAGTCACACTTTTTTATTATATCTTTTTTTCAAAATATTGTACACCCTTTTTATTAATATGTTTTTAGCATTTTTGTTCTAGGAGGAGAGGAACTATGAATATAATTCCAGTAAATAAACTTGAAATTAACATGATAATTGCAGATGATGTTTTTTCAAAAATGCAACAATTACTCGTTCCCAAGGGGGCTATTGTCACAAAACAAGTTATTTCTCAACTTCGTTTTTATAATATTAAAGAAGTTGAAATTATAGATGGGGATTTGCCTCAAAATATAAAAGATTCAATAATGCACAAAGAACATATTGAACATTCCCACATTGAAAAAATAATAAATTCTAAAGAATTTAAAGTATTCAAGGCAAAATATTCTGATGCAATTGACGTTGTAAAAGATGAATTAAATGATATTATCTTAAAAAATAGGCCTGTTAATCAAGAGCTTTTATTAAATGAAGTTATGTCCCTTTTTAACCTTAACCCTACAGCTTATGATCTTTTAGGAAAACTTCATTCAATGCATCAAATAGATGACTCAACATATGCTCATTCTTTAAATGTTTCAATGATTGCAAGACTTTTAGGATCTTGGTTAGGCTTAAAAGAACAGGATTTGAATATTTTAACACTAGCTGGTTTGTTACATGACATTGGGAAATGTAAGATTCCTTCAGAAATAATCCTTAAGCCTGGAAAACTTACCCCTAATGAATTTGAGATTATAAAACAACATCCTATTTTTGGCTACGAAGCATTAATAAATAAGGATTTAGACCCTAGAATCGTTAATGCAGCATTAATGCATCATGAACGTTATGATGGCTCAGGTTACCCTTCAAAATTAAGAGGGGATGAGATTGAAGATTTTGCCGCTATCATTTCTATTGCTGATGTATATGACGCCATGACACAAAATAGAGTATATCGAAGTGGAATGTGTCCATTTGATGTAATTGCAACTTTTGAACAAAATGGTTTAAAAAAATATAAAACACAGTATATTTTAATTTTTTTAGAAAGAATTGCAAATTCCTACATAAATTGTGAAGTATTACTTAGTAACAACAAAATTGGTCGAATAATTTTTTTAAATACAAATCTGACTAGACCAATAATCCAGTTAAACGACGGTCAAATCATAAATCTTGAGGACAACCTTGAAATTTATATTCACGCTATTGTTTAAATCCTCTAGATTTTTATTTACTTTTTTGATACAATTATAAAAGTTACATTATATGAAAGATGAGGAAAATTTTATGTCAGATAAAGAAAAAGTAACACCCGTAACAGAAGACGAAATCGATAATATTCGAGTTACAATTGGAACTGATGACGGCGACATTGAATGTAAAATTTTAACAATTTTTGAAATGGAAAGTCAAGATTACATTGCTTTAATACCTCTTGATAAAGATGGAAATGAAAATTCAGAAGGAATTTTCTATATCTATAGATATGCTGAAGATGAAAATGGAATTCCTTCTATCGAGAATGTTGAAACAGATGAGGAATATATGGCAGCTCTTAAGCATTTAGATTCTCTTGAAAGTGAAATACTTCTTGGTGATGAATAATTAATATGAATCATTTTATTTTCCCAGTATTAGCAGGAATAAGTTGTTTTGGCTAATACTGGGGATTATTTTTTTTATTTATGTTTTCTGCGGTTTGTTTTTCTATGTGTTTTCTTTTAGATTCTTTTATAAATCTTGAGACATCATTATTATTTTTACTATAGTATTTTACCGAACTCAAATACAAATTGTTTTTAGCTCTAGTCATTCCGACATAAAACATTCTACGCTCTTCTTCTATTTCCTGTGGCAAAACAGCCTTCTTAAATGGCATAATTCCCTCATTCGCATCAATTATAAAGACTGTGTCAAATTCTAATCCTTTTGATGAATGAAGCGTTGCAAGAGTTACAGCATTTTTTATTTGATTTTTTTGATTTGAAATATCTTTTATCTGTTTTGTATATTCTTCGATATACTCATTCCATTCATTATAAGTCTCAAATTCCTTTGAAACTTGATGCAACTCATCTAACGTCTCAATTAAGTCATCTTCATTTATCTTACGGTACTCAGCGTACTCTTTAATAAAATCATCATAACCAATACCTTTTCGAATATAATTTATTGCAGCATAAGGCTTCATCATTTGCAACATTTTTAAATCATATTCTAATCTATCAATTCTTTCTGCAATCCAATCTTTATCATTATAAAAGGCTTTCCATTTTCCAAAATCTACTGTTTTACTTAGTATTGAATCACGACTAATGTAGCGTTTTGGTCTATTCATTATCTGAAAAAAATCAGCTCTATCTCTACTTCCATGTGCCAATTTTATATAAGTAAAAATATCTCTTGCAATCCAATGATTATATAGATTAGGTACATTATCTTTAGTTCTAAATGGAATATTATACTCCATTAATTTGCCTATAAGCATTCTTGGTTGAGTATTCGTCCTAAATAATATTGCAATATCATCATATGATTTTCCATCTGCTATATGTTTTTTTATAATATTTATTATATTCTTGCTTTCATCTGCCTGATTTTCGTAAATAGCATAATGTATATCTTCTTTTTTAGGATTATGTGCAATGATTTTCTTTTGAAATCGCTCTTTATTATAGCTTATTAGATTTAATGATGCATCTACAATAGCGCTTTGACATCTATAATTAGTATCCAATAATACTCTTTTAGAATTCTTGAATTCTTTGGGAAAATTTAACATAATCTCTGGGCGTGACCCCCTAAATCTATATATAGACTGGTCATCATCACCTACAATAAAAAGATTATTTTCAGGCAAAGCTAACATCTTTAAAATATCATATTGAATTTTATTTATATCCTGAAATTCATCCACTAGAATATACTTATACTTTGATTGCCATGCTGCTAAAATGTCCTTTCTCTGATCTAAAAGTTCAAACGTTATAGACAACATATCATCAAAATCTATTTTTTTATTCATTTGCAAAACATTTTGATAAGATAAAAAAATCTCTCTAAAGATTTCCTCTCCGCAAATTTTTGAATAAAAATGATTGATATCTAATCTTGAATTTTTTATTTCTCCAATTTCGCTATATATATCTTTTATAAATTCATTAATATCATCATATTCAAGGGAATTGTAATTTGAAATAATACGCTTCATAACATTATATCTCTCTTCTTCAGTTATAATATTTGAAGCTCTATAATGATATGCATACTTTAAAATAGTAAAATACACTGCATGAAACGTTCCAAATGTAACATTAGCAACTGTACTGCCCATTAATTTTTGAAATCTGGCTTTCATTTCTATTGCAGCTGCTTTCGTAAAAGTAATAACTAATATTTTAGATGGATCTACTCCATAATCTGTAACCAATTTCTTAGTTCTTTGTGTAATAACCGTTGTCTTGCCTGATCCTGGACCTGCAAGAACAAGCATAGGGCCATCCTTATGCAGAATGGCCTTTTGCTGAGAAGTATTTTCTTTCATGAATTAACCTCTTTAGTTCTTATATCCTTATTTTTTTTAAAGTACTTATTATTTAGAAAGCATCTCTATACCTTTTTTAATTCTTCTAATTGACTCTTCTTTACCTAATACTTCCATAAGTTGTGTAGCTCCACCAGGTGTCATCTGTTTTCCAGATACAGCTGTACGAATTGGCCACATAACGAATCCAGTTTTTAATTCGTTATCTTTAGCGTATTTAAGTAAAACTTCATATAAAGCATCATTACTATAATCTTCCTGTTCTTCAAGAATTGGAAGAATATTCTGTAACAATTCTAATGAGTTCTCTGAATTTGTTTTCATCTTCTTATGAGTATACATTGCTACATCATATTCTGGTAATTCTTCAAAGAAATCAATATGATCTTTAATATCTGGAAAAATCTCGATTCTTGTCTGAACCATTTTTGCAATTTTCTTTAAATCATAATCTTTTGTAACAACTTCTTTGATATATGGTAAAGCCATCTCATAGAATTTATCAAAGTCTAATTTTTTGATGTACTCTCCATTCATCCATTTTAACTTAGTATAATCAAAAACAGCAGGTGATTTATTAATATGACGATAATCAAATTTTTCAATTAATTCTTGTAAAGACATAATTTCTTGATTATCAGAAGGGCTCCATCCTAATAAAGCAACAAAGTTTACAACTGCTTCTGTCAAAAATCCTTGCTCTATCAAATCTTCAAATGAAGAATGTCCTGATCTCTTTGATAATTTATGATGATTTTCATCAGTAATTAAAGGACAATGTACATAAACTGGTACTTCCCAACCAAATGCTTCATATAATCTATTATATTTAGGTGACGATGATAAATATTCATTACCTCTAACAACATGTGTAATTCCCATTAAATGATCATCTACAACATTTGCAAAATTGTATGTTGGATATCCGTCAGATTTAATCAACACCATATCATCTAATTCTGAATTATCTACTGTAATATCTCCATAAATCTCATCTTTAAATGTAGTAGTACCTGTAGTTGGATTATTCTGACGAATAACGTATGGAACTCCTGCATCTAATTTTGCCTGAACTTCTTCTGGAGTAAGGCTTAAACAATGTTTATCATATACCATAATATCTTTTCCAGCTACATTTTGTTTTAAGCTTTCAAGACGTTCTTTAGTACAGAAACAATAATATGCTTCACCTTTTTCAATAAGTTTCTTAGCATATTCCAAATAAATACCTTTTTCATGTCTCTCACTTTGAACATACGGACCACAACCACCATCAAGATCAGGACCTTCATCATGAATTAAACCTGTCTTCTTCATAGTTCTATAAATAATGTCAACCGCACCTTCAACGTAACGTTCCTGATCAGTATCCTCTATTCTTAAAATATAATCTCCGCCTTCATGCTTACTAATCAAATATGCATAAAGAGCTGTACGAAGGTTACCTACATGCATTCTTCCTGTAGGACTAGGTGCAAATCTAGTACGAACTTTACTCATTTTGAAATCTCCTTATCTTTATACTAAAAAGTATATTCATCTCTTTGTATACATGTATTCTTAAAAACAAACTAAAATACATGCACTTTTTTAGTATATACCATGAAATCAAAATTTTCAATACAATTATTGGGGTTTTTCTTCTGTTCTTCTTCTTCGATCTTGTAAATGATGTTCTATTTTTTCTCGGTACATAAGTTCATCAATTTCCATAATAAACTCTTTGCCACTAACGTAGTGTGTTGGCTCATAAACACTATATCCACAACTAATTGAGACTTCAATCTCTCCTTTGATTTCTTTTGTTTTTTTCTGAATAGCTGTTACCTTCTCTTTTAAAACTTTTTTATCATCAATATTTATTATAATGCAAAATTCATCGCCGCCATATCTGCCTATCGTTCCTTCATTTTTTACAGATAATCGTAATATCTTTGCAACTTCTGTAAGAATTCTATCTCCTTCTAAATGTCCAAAATTATCATTTATACTTTTAAAATGATCTATATCTATCATAATTGCAGAAAACTTTATTTCTTTGTTCAAGAATTGATTTATAGCATCTGTTAGGCTCATATCAATTCCACGTCTATTCAGTACTCCGGTCAAATAGTCCATATTTACATCTTTTCCCTGCAAATAGAAAAAAACACAAAGGCATCCTACCGTAATCATTGCATAAGTCATCTCTAAATCTGGTATTAACACCTGACCTATTACTCCAAATAATGACAACACAGGCAACATCAAAATAGCTTTTCGATAGAATATATTTATCCTTTTTCGGTAAATAAAAACATATAAATCCAAAAGAAGACAATATATCATAACCAAGGCTGCTCGCACATAAAAAAACATTCCTCTGTAATAATTATTTCCTTTAAAATAATAAAACCAATGATTATCAAAAATCGTTGACATAAACACCAAAAACATATTTCCATAAACAAACACTTCAAATGCTCTTCTAAATACTATACATCCTTTTGAATCTGCTCTTTCCATCCATTTATTAATATAATCCATTGCCACTAAATATTCTAAAGGATCAAACAAAAAGATTATAAAATATCCTATCTTTGCCATAAATAAAAAGTTTTTAGGATATATTTCACCTATTCTTCCAAACACTTCAGACACAAGAAGAACTAGCGTAAGCGTAATAAGTCTTACGAATTGTTTTGCTGAATCTGTATGTAGCATTCCTCTTTGAAATATCAATATCAAAACCAATAACAATACTGTATATGCACTTAACACAACCCACGCATCTACAACCATTTTCCGCTCCTTTTATTCTATAACATCTAAACTGACATAAGTAAATTAATATACTCTCTTATGTCTATTTATCGGTTATTTTTTTTTCTCTAATAAAAGCAAAAACTGTATAAAATCCGCCAATTAGTAACACAGTCTTTATTAACATATCTATTTTGATGTTTGAAGAAAAAGAAATATTTAAAGATTTAAAGTTCGTTCTCAAAACTCCAAATAAATTAACACACATGTGTAATATAATCGATATTTGTATACCTTTTTTCTTTTCGACTAATAATGCAAAAATTATGCCAAAAACAAAAGCATATACAAACTGAACAATATTTCCATGCACCAGTCCAAAAATCAATGCCGAAATTATTATAGAATTATGTTTTTTTAAGTATAAATTTAATTTATTAAAAACAATACCTCTATATATTATTTCTTCTGCTAATGGTGTCAAAAAAGCATTTCCAATAATTTCAATTATTAATCCGCCAGTATAAAAAATCTTGCTAGTATTTTTATATGATTTTGACATAGTAATAAGTGGTGAATTAATTAACAAATCATTCAAACTAAATGCTATCAGTATTATTGCAACTATTAAAAGAAACAATTCTTTTATATTTTTTTTATCGGATTTAGTTGACCACCAAATATCATTATTATATGTTCGATACATAGCAAAAGCAGTAACACCTGCTCCTGCCATGTGACAAATCATATAGTTTTTTTCAATACCTCCAAAAAGAATAAATCCTACAATTGTAACTGTAAAGAAAAATATTCCATGATAAAACAGTAACGGTATAAATGCTTCTCTAAACAATATTCTTATTTTTTCTTTATAACTTAATTCCATAATTTTTTCAAAACTTCTGGTATATCCTCTGCATTATCACAAACTGCAAATACATTTGATGCTTCTAATTCATTTGTATCTCCAAAGCCATATGATACTGCAATACAAGGAATTCCTTTGCTTTTTGCTCCTTTTACATCAAAAATAGTATCCCCTATTAAACACATATTTTTTCTTGGAGTATTTTTAAATCTTCTAAATACTTCCTCTAATACTTCCTCTTTAGTATTTATTCGGCCATCAAACGTTGCTCCTACTACTTCATCAAAATATTCAAATAAATTAAAATATTCAAGTATTTGACGACATGAGTTTTCCGGTTTTGAAGAAGCAACTGCTAAACTATAGCCATTTCTTTTTAATTCTCTAAGACATTTCCCTATATTCTTAAAAGTTTTGCTTTCAAACAATCCAACCTTTGAATATCGTTCCCTAAATATCTTTATAGCCTCTTTTGTTTTATCATCGTCAAACCCATAAGTATTTTTAAAAGTCTGATTCAATGGAGGCCCAATAAAGAATTTGAGGTTTTCTAATTTTGTATCCCATATTCCAAAATGATTAAGTGCATATCTAGCACTCTTAGTTATTCCCTCTGACGTATCAATCAAAGTTCCATCTAAATCAAACAAAACTAATTTTGACTTAGAATTCAAATCTTTTTCTCTATTAACAATAAGATTCACTGAATTTGAAGTAAGGCTCTTACTTGTGTACAAAACATTCTTAGCCTCAGCTATTTTTCGCTCTAAAACATTTTTTTGTTCCTGTTTTCTTTCTTCAACTTCGTCATATTCTGTCTCTTGTGTCACTTTGCACACAGGTTCTTGCTTAGTGTCACAAGTAGTACCATGGTCTATTGATTGACTCAACTCATAACCTTCATCATCCATAACATAATCTGTATCTAGGTTTTCGAAATAACTTTCTTCATTGTCTACGGTTTGATTTACAATATAACCTTCATCTGGCTTTACTTTGTAAACTTCCTCTGATTGCTGCAGATAATCTAATTTAGGATTATCCTGATTATCAAATTTTCGTTTGATTATATCTAGTTTTTCTCCATATAATTCTCCAACTGTCACCTTTGAAATCGGATGATGTTTATTAGGATTAAGCTCTGATATTGCTTTCAGCATATATATCTTATCTTCCATTCCAACATATGGAATCACTATATTTTCATCATCATATACTAAATCATCAAAGAAAACGATGTTAAACTCAATATCAATTTTATTCTTAACCTTTGCCTGATTTTCAATATATTTGAGATATGAAATCAAAGAATCTAATTCTAAAATAGTATCAAATTCAACAGCTGTATTTAGTATCATTCCTTCATACTTCAATAGATTTAAAGTTGAACGTTTGACATTTTTTATCAGTTCATGTTCTGATATCCTATCAATTGTATCTAAGAATTTCTTTCGATTTTCAGAAATATCTCCTTGAAAATGAGTCTGGCAATACACATACACCCTGCTCCATTTTCTAGTAATGCTAGTTACAACCTTTTCAAACAAGATGTCTCTTTTAGAATTATTATACTCAACCTCTATTATATTTTTCTTAACAAGAGGAAATCGTAATAGAATTTCTTTACTAATTCTATCTGTTATTGTTTCTAGCAAATTAAAATCTGATTTAGCAAACTCACTTATTATGGTATCACAAACCATTTTATAATTGGTAGAATCCTCTATGTCATCTTCTGCCGCTACTTTTTTATTATCTTGAAATAATTGTGCACTTACATAATAAAAACGTCCTGAAGATGCAAAAATTTTAAGTTTATTAATACTAATATTATCCATGTTTAACCCTTTCCGCGCAATACATAATGCTGTCAACCTTGCTCCCCACAAAATTTTCATACGCTATAAAATCTCTCTTTCATTTTACCACATTTTATATATTAATAAACAGAACTATTTATTTTTTATAAAAAAAGCCAGCAATCGCCAGAGTAAAAATTATAAATCTTTTTGATATAACTTTTCATTCTAGCTATTGTGGCTAATTATTAGAACTTTTCTTTAACTGTATTATTATTTTTTTACACCCTTGGTATCTCTATTAGCGACATGAAGACGATTCAAAACAACTTCTTTTCCTTTTACATCAACTGAAATAGTATCGGAATCATCAGAAACAAAATATGTTTCTATTATTTCGTCATTATCCGCTAAACGCATGCCTCTAACGCCTACAGCACCTTTTTTCTTTTCTGGAATTGTATTACATGCAAAACGTAAAAACATTTCTTTTCTTGAGCGCATAACAATTGTGTTATTTTCATCATAAATACTAATATTTAACAAAATATCATCATCATTGAGTTTAGTCGCCGATGTAGTTCTTCTCGTAACATCGAATTCTTTACCATCTACAACTTTTATCATTGATTTTTTAGTAATAAATAAAAGTTTTTTGTCTGCTAGATTTAAAATACTATCGACAAAAATTAATCGTTCTTCTTTGCTGTCATAATTACTTAAATTATCTATAGGACTTCCCTTGTCTCTAAACTTACCATGAGGCAAATCTATAATTTTTAACAAATGCATTTGACCTTGTTCTGTAAACAAGCACAACTTATCCGTATTTTTTACTGTTAAAATTATTCTGTTTTCAGAATCTGCTGCTTCTTTATTTCTTTCATAAACAGATACATCCACTGTTTTAGCATAGCCAAATCTATCCATTAAAAATACAACATCTTTTGTCTTTATCTTCTCTTCTACTACAACAGCCTCTTTTAAATTATCAATTACAGTTCTACGTTCTCTACCATAGTTTTTCTTATATGTATTTAACTGTTTAATAATAACCTTTGCCATAGAAGATCTGTTTTCCAAAATATCCTCATATGTAGCGATATTATTAAGTGTTTCTTCATATTCTTTTTTTAATGCATCTAACTCAAGACCTATTAATTTATATAAACGCATATCTAAGATTGCACTAGCTTGTTTTTCTGTAAAATGTAATTCACCAGCCTGAATCTTAGATATTTCTGATTTAAATTTTATTTTTGAAGTATCTCCATTAATGAGACATGCTTTTGCATCTTTAATATTTTTACTACCACGCAAAATTTCAATAATTAAATCAATTACATCGCATGCCTTAATTAAACCTTCTTGTATCTCTTTTTTATCTCTAGCTTTCTGCAAAAGATTTGTATACTTTCTAGTAGCCAATTCATATTGGAAATCTACATGATGCTTGATAACTGATACTAAGCTAAGAGTCTCAGGTCTGCCATTAACAACAGCAAGCATATTAACGCCAAATGTATCTTCTAGTTTAGTCTTTTTATATAAAAGATTTTTAAGAGCTTCTACATTCGCACCTTTTTTTAAATCTAATACTATTCTAATACCATCTTTAGATGATTGGTTAGTAATATCAATTATATCATTCGTCTTTTTTGATTCAACCAGTGAATATACATCATTTAAAAACTTACCAATGTTAGCACCAATCATAGTGTATGGAATCTCAGTTATTACTAAACGCTCTTTATTTCCTTTAACCTGCTCAACTTCAATCTTTCCACGAATTTTGATTTTACCAGATCCAGTTTCATAAATATTCAATAAATCTTTTTTATTAGCTATAATTCCGCCTGTTGGAAAATCAGGACCTGTAATATAATTCATCATTTCATGATTCGTTATATCAGGATTCTTCATATAAGCAACAACACCATCTAAAACTTCATTAACGTTGTGTGGTGGAATATTAGTCGCCATACCAACCGCAATACCCTCAGCACCATTAATAAGAATATTGGGCATTTTAACAGGCAACACTATAGGTTCTTTTTCTGTTTCATCAAAATTAGGTCCAAAATCAACTACATCTTTTTCTATATCTGATAAAAAAACTTCCTGAGTAACTTTCTGAAGTCTAGCCTCAGTATAACGCATTGCAGCTGCTCCATCGCCTTCTATTGACCCAAAGTTACCATGGCCATCAACTAATGGCATACCTTTTTTAAAGTCTTGTGCCATAACAACTAACGCATCATAAATTGAAGAATCACCATGTGGATGATACTTACCCATTGTATCACCGACTATACGAGCACTTTTTCTATATGGTTTATCATATCTTAAGCCTAATTCATACATATCATACAGTGTACGTCTTTGTACCGGCTTCAAACCGTCTCTAATATCAGGAAGAGCTCTTGCAACAATAACACTCATTGCATAGTCAATGTAGGATTTTTGCATTAATTCAGAGTATTCTGTTTGTATAATATTTGTTGCATCCATTCTTAATTAACCTCTTTTTTTAAATATCTAATTGAGCATCTCTTGCATGTTCATAAATAAATGCTTTTCTAGGTGGCACATCAGTTCCCATTAACATTGCTGTCACTTCTGATGCCAATTTACCATCCTCGATTTCAACCTTTTTTAACATTCTTGTTTTAGGGTCTAATGTTGTCTCCCACAATTGCTGGGCATCCATTTCTCCTAAACCTTTATATCTTTGTAAAGTGAAATTGCCTTTATGAGTTTTTCTATATTTTGCTAAAGCCTCATCATCATATAAATATACTTCTTCTCCGCGTGATGGAATAACTTTATATAATGGTGGCATAGCCACGTACACATGTCCCTCAAAAATCAACTCCGGCATAAATCGATAAAATAATGTCAATAATAACGTTGCAATGTGTGCTCCATCAACATCGGCATCAGCCATAATAATTATTTTGTCGTATCTTAATTTGGTAATATCAAAATCGTTTCCATATCCTTCTGAAAAACCACATCCAAAAGCATTTATCATCGTTTTGATTTCTGCATTAGCTAAAACTTTATCAATACTTGCCTTCTCTACGTTTAAAATTTTACCTCTTATAGGCATAATTGCTTGATATAATCTATTTCTAGCCATTTTAGCTGAACCACCGGCTGAATCACCCTCTACAATAAAAATCTCGCTCTTTTTAGCATCTCTGCTTTCACAATTAGCTAACTTACCATTTGAATCAAATGAAAATTTTTGTTTTGTTAATAGATTTGTTTTTGTTTTCTCTTCAGCCTTTCTAATCTTAGCTGCTCTTTCCGCACACGAAATAACTGTCTTTAATGTATCTAAATTTCTATCAAAAAATAGCTGAATTTCATCATTAGTAACTTTGCTAGTTGCCTTTGATGCATCTTGATTATCTAGTTTTGTTTTAGTTTGTCCTTCAAATCTTGGAGCAGGATGTTTAACTGAAACTACAGCAGTCATTCCATTTCTCACATCTACTCCTGTAAAATTAGGATCCTTATCTTTTAAAATACCAAGTTCACGCGCATAATTATTAATTACTGTAGTAAACATACTCTTAAAGCCTGTAATATGTGTACCACCCTCTGCATTATAAATATTATTACAAAAACCTAATATATTTTCATGGAATTCACTAGTATACTGAAAAGCTACTTCTACCATAATTCCATCGCTTTCACCTTTATAATAAATGATATCATGCAATTTCTCGCCATTTTTATTCAATTCTTTTACAAAACCAACAATACCTTCTGGCTCATGAAATTCTATATGTTCAACATCATCTTTTCTCTTATCTTCAAATATTATAGTCAAATTAGGATTTAAATACGCTGTTTCATGCATTCTGTTTTTTACATCTTCAGCTTTAAATTCTGTTTTTTCAAAAATTGTACCATCTGGTAAAAAATTAATCTTAGTACCGGTTTCTTTAGTTTTACCTACAATTGGTAATAAACCGTTTTCTAATTCTACAACAGGATGTCCTTTTTCATAGCCATCATGATGAATTGATCCTTCTCTTTTAATCCACACATCCATATGTGTTGATAATGCATTAACAACTGACGAACCAACACCGTGTAAACCACCTGATGTCTTGTATGCATTATTGTCAAATTTACCACCTGCATGCAATGTAGAAAAAACCACCCTTGCAGCAGACACGCCTTTAGCATGCATTCCAACCGGTATACCTCTACCGTTATCTTCTACTGTACATGAACCATCTTTTTCCAATGTGACTTTTATTGTATCACACGCTCCAGCTAAGTGTTCATCAACAGAATTGTCCACTATTTCATAAATCAAATGATTTAATCCTTTTCTTGAAACACTACCAATGTACATTCCTGGACGTTTACGAACAGCTTCAAGACCTTCTAAGACCGAAATACTACTTGCATCGTATGATTGTTTTCTTGCCATACTTTACATTAACTCCTTTTTTGATCTTTGATATGAGCTATAACCATTACAGCTATTCTAAAAGTCATAGCATCATCAAATTTTCTAATATCAAGCCCTATTGCTTTCTCAATTCGTTCAAGTCTATAAACTAATGTATTTCTATGTACATACAATTGTCTTGCAGTTTCTGAAATATTAAGATTATTAGAGAAGAAATTCATAATTGTTGACATTGATTCTTCATCATCTAAGATTTCTGGAATCTTATTGCCAAAAACTTCTTTAATAAACATATCACATAAGCTCATTGGTAATTGGTGAATTAATCTACCGATTCCTAATTTACCATAAGAAATAGTTGGTTCTTTAAAGAAGAATACTCTTCCTACTTCAAGTGCCATCTTAGCTTCCTGATAAGAATCTGTGATTTCTGGAATCTGATTGATTACATTTCCGTAACCAACACGAACATCTATCATCGCTTCCATTTGTAATGTGTCAACTAAAAGATTAGCAATGTTTCTTAACTCATCCTCTAATTTACTTTCTTTAATATCTGAAACATCTTTAACTAAAACAATATTATGTTCATCTACACTTGTCACAAAATCTTTTGTTTTAACATTAGATAAATTCTTCACTAATTCCATTGCATCATCAATGCCTTTATCTTTTGTATCAATAACAAAAACTACTCTAGGAACCTGATCTATGTGAAGCTTTCTTGCCTTACTAAAAATATCCACAATTAACATGTTACCTAATAAGACATTTTGAATGAAATTATTTCTATCGTACTGTCCAGCAGCACTTACAACCAAGTTTCTAATTTGACAAACTGCAAGACGACCAACCATATATGTGTCTTCTCCTCCACCTGCCATAATTAAAATATAATCTGTTTCACCTTCTACAATTACCTTAAAAAAATGATATTCTTTTGCTGTCTGACTTTCAGCCATAGAATGTGAAAACTCATTAACCATATCTTCAACTTCATTTAAAAATTTAGTTGTATAAGCAATTAATTTTCCTTTAGGTGTATATAATGCCACGTCTTTTTTTGTTATTTCTTTAATTTCATCTAATGTATTTTGTAATTTTTGGTTTGTAAACATATAAAAACTCCTTTGTATCCGAATACCACTGAACATCTCTTTATGAAATGAACTTCTTGGGAAAGGGCTTCAAATGAAGCCTATTATTAGCTTTACGCGCTATAAAATAAAACTGGGTGTAAATATCACACCCAGTCTAATAATTTACAACTATTTAATTTTACATAACTAGTTAGTAATTGTCAATTCAGAATCTTTGTCAAAAATATGAACTTTTTCTGGATTGATAGCTAACTGAATTTTACTTCCCATTCTTGCTTTAGTATCAGAGCCTACTCTAGCAGACATGTTAGCACCTGCTAATGTGAAGTATAATAATACTTCAGCACCTAATAATTCATATCCTGTAACATCGACAGTGAATTTGCTGTCCGCATATTTTACAAGTGATTCTTCATCTTCATAAATATCTTCTGGTCTGATACCTATGATAACGTTCTTACCTGCGTATCCTCCAGCGATAACTTTTTTAGCTTTCTCTTGTGGTAATTCGAATTTGCAATCACCAGTTGAAACTGTAACTTTATCTCCATTAACTGAAACAGCTGCTTCAACAAAGTTCATCTGTGGTGAACCTATGAAACCAGCTACGAATAAGTTATCTGGCTCATTATATAATTTTTGTGGTGAATCTACTTGTTGAACAACACCATCTTTTAATACAACAATTCTTGTTCCTAATGTCATAGCTTCTGTCTGATCATGTGTAACGTAGATAATTGTTGCACCTAATCTGTTATGTAATGAAGCAATTTCTGATCTCATCTGAACACGAAGTTTAGCATCCAAGTTTGAAAGTGGCTCATCCATTAAGAATACTTTTGGATTACGAACGATTGCACGACCCATAGCAACACGTTGTCTTTGTCCACCTGATAAAGCCTTTGGTTTACGATCTAATAATTTCTCAAGATCAAGGATTCTTGCTGCATCCTCAACTTTTTTCTTAATCTCATCCTTTGGTACTTTTCTTAATTTAAGACCAAATGCCATGTTATCAAATACTGTCATATGTGGATATAAAGCGTAGTTCTGGAATACCATTGCGATATCTCTATCTTTTGGTTCAACATCATTTACGATTTTTCCATCGATTCTTAATTCACCTGATGAAATATCTTCAAGACCTGCTATCATTCTTAATGTTGTAGATTTACCACAACCAGATGGTCCTACGAAAATGATAAACTCTTTATCTTCAACCTCTAGGTTAAAATCCTTAACTGCCTCAAATCCATTTGGATATACCTTGTAAATATTTTTTAGTGATAAACTTGCCATTCCTTAATTCCTCCCTAAACCTATAGTTAATTTTCTTTTGCAACTTATATTGCGTTTTCCTTTACAAATAATATGATAAACATTTATCACTCTATTTTCCATAGGCAAACTAACAAAGATTATTAATTTTCTTTGTCAATGTGACGAAATACACATATTGATAGTCAATTTGCTGTAAATATAATAATTTTTTCGTAATTTCAACCATTGCATTTATATTGTTTTAAAAAATAAGAGTTCTTATCCTTGATAAAACTCAAGATAAGAACTCTTGTTATGAAAATATATAATTTATAGCTTAATAATATATTGCAAGAAAAATGTTTTATTTAGCAAGTGATTTTGTTTTTACTGTAAGTTCGTTACTTTCTTTATATGGTCTAAATAATAAGTAAATGAAACAAGCTACTAAAGCAACTGCTACAACTGTTCCAAATCCAAAGCTTACATTACCTGTGAAAATTCCACCTAACTGATAGATTACTAATGCGACAGCATATGCTAAACAACACTGATAACCAATTGCAAAGAAGAACCACTTTGTGTTGTTCATCTCACGTTTTATAGCACCCATAGCTGCAAAACATGGAGCACATAATAAGTTAAATACTAAATATGCAAAACCTGCAACTGCTGGAATTGAAGCAGCTAACTGGTTCCAATAATCTGCACCTGCTTCACTCTTTAAATCTGCAATTCCATATGTCATACCAATAGTTGCGATAACATTCTCTTTAGCTACCAAACCTGTAAGTGCGGCTACAGCCATTCTCCAATTACCAAATCCAAGTGGTTTGAAAATAAAAGCAAATACTGAACCAATTCTTGCTAAAATCGACCCATCAATTTGTTCTGCTTCAAGCATTCCCCAATGACCTTTTGAATCCCAACCAAATGACTGAGTAAACCAAATAAAAATTGTTGAAAGAAGAATAATTGTCCCAGCCTTTTTAATAAATGACCATCCTCTTTCTCCCATTGATCTAAACACATTTCCTACAGTTGGCATATGATACGCTGGTAATTCCATTACGAATGGTGCTGGATCACCTGCAAACATTTTTGTCTTTTTAAGTATAATACCTGAACAAACAATAGCAGCAATTCCAATAAAGTACGCACTTACTGAAACAAGTGCACTATTATGGAAAAATGCTCCAGCGATTAAAGCTATAATTGGCAACTTGGCACTACATGGAATAAATGTTGTAGTCATAATTGTCATACGACGATCTCTTTCATTTTCGATTGTTCTTGACGCCATAACAGCAGGGACACCACAACCTGAGCCAATTAACATTGGAATAAATGATTTACCAGATAAACCAAATTTTCTGAAAATTCTATCCATAATAAATGCGACTCTTGACATATATCCACATGATTCTAATAATGCTAGGAAGAAGAACAATAGCATAATTTGAGGCACAAAACCTAATACTGAACAAACACCTTGTACAATACCGTCATTTATAAGACCTGCTAACCAAGAAGCACAACCTGATTTATCTAAAAGTTCTCCTATAAAGCCATGTACACCAGGAATATGTGGTCCAAAGTGTAACAAATTCCAACCATCATCTCCTAAAAAGCAATCATTTGTCCAATCCGTCATTGGTGAGCCAAACTTAGTTACGGAAACTCCATATACAATGTACATAATTACTGCAAAAATTGGTAACGCCAAAAATCTATTCGTTACAATTCTATCTATTTTGTCAGAAACAGATTCTTTTCTACTGTTAGATTTTTTTACACAACTTCCAATTATAGATGAAATATATTCATATCTTTCATTAGTAATAATACTTTCTGTATCATCGTCAAACTTTTCCTCTAAGGTACTAATTTCTTTTTCCACATTCGGAGTACTAGAAATTAAATCATTTATCTTACTATCTCTTTCTAGTAATTTAATAGCAAAGAATCTTTTTTGTTCTTGTGCTACTCCATTTGGAAGTTTGTTAATAACTTCATCTATTTCTTTTTCAACATCATCTGCAAATCTATGCGTCAAAGTATTTTTTTGTTGTTTTTCAGCAATTTTAACTACCACATCTGCTGCTTCTTTAATTCCCTCATTTTTCAAAGCTGAAATGGTAACTACTTCACAACCTAAATTTTTAGATAAATTATCTACATTGATTATATCGCCTTTTTTCTCTACAACGTCCATCATATTAACTGCCATAACAACAGGAATTCCTAATTCAATAAGCTGTGTTGTTAAATACAAGTTACGTTCAATGTTAGCTCCATCAATGATATTAAGGATTGCATCTGGTTTCTCATTAATCAAATAATTTCGAGCCACAACTTCTTCAAGAGTATATGGTGACAAGGAATAAATACCTGGTAAATCAATTATCTCTACGTCCTTGTGTCTCTTAAGCTTTCCTTCTTTTTTTTCAACTGTAACACCTGGCCAGTTTCCAACATACTGATTTGAGCCTGTTAATAAATTGAATAATGTGGTCTTACCACAGTTAGGATTTCCTGCTAATGCAATTTTTAAAGCCATCCTACTAATCTCCTTACATTTTATTTTAATAAATTATTATCTGTTGTATAATTTGTCTTGTGTTTTATTTATATTTATATATTTTACTTTTATTCCCACTATAATTGTCATCTTAATATGGCAAAAAAATTATTTTATCTTTGCCTCATCTAAAATTCAAAAAATTACACAATTAGTCTTCTAACAGTACCATTTCAGCGTCATTTTTTCTAACTGATAACTCATAACCTCTAATAGTTATTTCAATAGGATCTCCAAGTGGTGCAACTTTTCTTACATATATGCCAGTGCCTTTTGTTAACCCCATGTCCATAATTCTTCTCTTCACTGGGCCTTCTCCAGTAATTCTCTTTACTTTGACATTTTCTCCAATGCCAACATCTCTTAATGTTCTCATTTAAAAGCTCCTTTTTATATTTAAATTAATTAAACAATAATTTTATTTGCCATGTCTTTACCCAATGCAACTCTCGCATCCTTAACATTTACTATAAGATTGCCCTCTATTTTAGAAACAACCGAAACTTTTCCTCCTTGAACAAATCCAAGCTTGTTTAAGAATTTTTTAGTTTCATTTTTTCCACCAATTCGAACTATTTCATATTCCGAACCTACATCAACCATCGTTAAAGGCATACTCATCCCTCTTTTCTATTGATTCTAATTTGTGTTATAAGTTTTTATCTGCTGTTAGTATAATCTAATATTTGTAATATGTCAATGACATTTAGAATATTTTTATTATTTTTTCGTCTATCTTTCCTTAAACTTATATATTCTTTACTTAGTATATATGTGTATAATATTTTATAAATATATTTAACACGATGTAAGTTAATATAATTTTTTTTATATAATTTTAACTAAAATTTGTCATTCGTTGTTTTTATTATTTTTTAATTCTTCTCATATACTCTTCATTATTTCTTTCTAAATGATATATTATTCTTACTAATTTTTTTGCGGCATGAGATATTGCAACATTATAATGCTTTCCTTCTGCTCTCTTTTTTGCTAAATATTCACTAAAAACAGGATCCCATTGACAAACAAATTTCGTTGAATTAAAGATTGCATATCTAAGATATTTTGAGCCTCTTTTTTCCATATGAGCATAAGAAGATTGTTCTATTTGTCCCGATTGATACGTAGATGGTGATAAACCTGCATAAGCCAAAATTTTATCTGATGAACTAAATCTCGAAAAATCCCCTATTTCAGCCAAAATCATAGCTCCTAATCTGTAATTAATTCCTGGGATTGTTAAAATCGGAGAGTTTAATTTATCCATAATGATTTTAATTTTTTCTTCTGTTTCTTTTATATGCATTTCAAGTTCTTCAATTAATTTTATTGTGTGTTGAAGTTCTAAAGATTTTACAGGCATATTTAATCCAATAGATTTTCTTGCTGTTTCTCTTATTTTTAGTGCTGTTTCTTTTTCATAATGTCCTCTTGAATTTGTAGAAAGAATATTCGTTAATTTAGTGATATGAGCATTAGCAATTGATGATACATCTGGATATTGCAAAAGCATTGCATATATTGAAGCACTATGAATCGTTGGAACTATTTTTTCTAATTCAGGAAATAAGATACAAATCAATCTTGAAACTGATGTTTTTAATTTTGCTCTTTCCTTTACCTTTTCATATCTATAACGTGTTAATAATTTAAGATCATCATTTATAAAATTCAAATCCGTATATGATTTTAAATTCACATTAGACATAAGCATAGAAACTATCATACAAGCGTCTACTTTATCCGTTTTTGTTAGTCTAAGGCTCATACTTTTCCTATACAAATTCGTATGCAATGGATTTATAACATACACAACCATATTCTGTTTGAGTAAAAATGAAATTAGATTGTATCCATAATGCCCAGTAGCTTCAAGTCCAACCTGTATATCTTCGTTTTGAATGTTAAATTTTAGAATTGTCGTATAAAGCTTTCTAAAACCTTCTAAATTGTTTGATATGGTAAAAACTTCTATATATTCACCATTTGTTTTTTTTATAAAGCAATCATGTTTATCTTTTGCTACATCAATTCCTACATATACCATATAATCCACCTCATAAAAACAAAAAATGCTGTGGTTGTAACCTTATTTTAACCATCAAAGTGGTAGGAGGAGTTCAACAATCCACAGCACTATCAAATAGCCCGACACTAGAACGTTGAGAACGGCTATTGATTCTATATTTTTTCTTATTTAGTTAATGCTTTTCGTAAGTCCTCTTTTGGAGTACTAATTGGTGCAATATTATAATTTTCAACTAATATATTCAATACATTCTTTGAAATAAATGCTGGAATAGTTGGTCCTAATAAAATATTCTTTATTCCAAGATGCAATAAACTTAATAATATGCACACAGCTTTTTGTTCATACCAAGAAATATTTAAAGTTAACGGCAGTTCATTTACACCACAGCCAAATGCATTTGCAAGAGCTAACGCCACTTGAATTGCACTATAAGCATCATTACACTGTCCCATATCCATAATTCTTGGAAGTCCTTCAATTTCGCCTAAATTTAAATCATTAAATCGATATTTTCCACAAGCGAGTGTCAAAATTACTGTATCTTTTGGAGTAGCTTTAACAAATTCGGTATAATAATTTCTGCCAACTTTTGCCCCGTCACATCCTCCTACTAAGAAGAAATGTTTAATTTTCCCTGCTTTAACAGCATCAATAACCTTATCTGCGACAGACATGACAGAATCATGACCAAAGCCTGTAATCACCTCATGTCCACCATTAATACCAGTAAACTCCATATCTTTTTCATATCCACCCAACTCAAGAGCTTTATTGATTACTGGAGTAAAATCTTTCTCCTCTCCAATATGAATCATTTGAGGATATGATACAACTTCTGTCGTAAATACTCGATCAGCATAACTATCTTTAACTGGCATCAAACAGTTTGTTGTAAAAAGAAATGCTCCTGGTACATTTGCAAATTCTTTTTGCTGATTTTGCCAAGCAGTTCCGAAATTTCCTTTAAGATGTTCATATTTTCTTAATTCAGGATAACCATGTGCTGGAAGCATCTCTCCATGCGTATAAATATTGATTCCTTTGTCTTTTGTTTGTTCCAAAAGAAGTTTTAAATCGTTTAAATCATGACCTGTAACTACAATAAATGGTCCTTTTTCCACTGTTAATGACACTTTTGCCGGTTGAGGTTTACCAAAAGTAGATGTATTTGCCTTATCCAACAATGCCATACATTTTAAATTGATTTCTCCTGTTTTCATAACAGTTTTTAAAAGATTATCTAGCGAATTATCTTTACTTAATTCACATAATGCTTCTATAAAGAATTTATTCACTTCATCATCTCTATAATTAATTACCCAAGCATGATAAGCATATGCAGCCATACCCTTTATTCCAAATAAAATAAGTGATTTAAGTGATCTAATATCTTCATTAGCATACCAGATTTTCTTCATATCATAAGCTTGTGCTTCTTCTACTTTACTCTCTCTTGCAACTTCTTTTCTTAAATTTTTTACTTTTTCTATCATTATTTCCAATGTTTCATCATTAAAATTAACATTTGTAATAGTAATAAAAAGTCCCTCTAAAACTGTTTTTATAACTTCGTCTGAGATATTATCTTCTAAATCTTTACCTTGATTTACTGTCAAAGCTAATGCTATTAAATCACCTACTAAATTATCTTGTAGTTCAGCTGTCTTTGATGATTTTCCACATACTCCTACACTACTCGTACATCCAGAGCATCTTGCAGTTTGTTCACATTGAAAACAAAACATTTTATTATCCATTTTTTAATCTCCTTTAATAATTTTTGTAACTTGTTTAAGCTCTCAATGTAGTGTATTATTTTTTTTATAACATTTCTGTTGTAAGTACAACAAACAATTAGTTCTTCAGCCGATAATATCATATAGTATATCGATTGAAAAAATAAATATCAAAAGGAGAATCAAATGGAAAAATACTTACCTTTGTTAAAAAATACAACACTTTTTTCAGGTATTTCAGTAGATGAAATAAAAAATATGTTAAGTTGTTTATCAGCTAGAATAACTAAATATTCAAAAAATGAATTTATTTTACGTTCTGGTGATAATATACATCAAATCGGTATCATATTAAGTGGAACGGCAATGGTGATACGAGAAGATTATTGGGGAAATCGCACAATTATAACAGAATTGACTCCAGGAATAATTTTTGGAGAATCTTATGCAGCTATATCTTATATGCCAGCCGAATCAAGTGTCGTTGCAAATGAAGAATGTCAAATTATGTTTTTGAATATTAAAAAAATTATTACTGTTTGTTCATCTGTATGTTCATATCACTCAAGACTTATTCAAAACATGCTTACGACTATTGCTAAAAAAAATATTAATCTTACACAAAAAATCGATTTTATGTCAAAAAAAACTATAAGAGAAAAATTGCTTGCTTATTTGTCTGTAGAATCGAATAAAGCAAAAAATCCATCTTTCACCATTCCATTTAATCGTCAACAGTTGGCTGATTATCTTTCTGTTGACAGGAGTGCTCTCTCAAACGAAATAAGCAAGCTACAAAACGAAGGAATTTTGACATCCTCTAGGAATCATTTTATCCTCCATCAAATTCAATAACACTCTATATTGAATACTTTTTATTGCATATTGCTGCTAAATCATACAAACAGTCCTTGTATGCTTTTGTAACCTTTAGCAGCTTCTTTGTTTTTTAAATCTTTTAAATCTAAGCCATTAAAAACCATTATTTTTGCAATAGATAAGTACCTGCTACGAACAATTGGTGAATTGTCTTTTTGTTTTGCTAAACTTATTACATGACAAAAGAGATTGTCTTCTATATATTCCTCTTTTGTTTCTAATCCCTCTAATGTGTCTGATTTTTTTTCACAATTTTCATCCCTTACTAGACGTTTACAAATAATATTAGGATTAGCTCCATGATCAATCAATATTTTTACAGCATTTAAATTCCCATCTATTGCTGCAATACACAAAGGTGTGCATCCATATATATCTTGTTTTTCTGGATTTGCACCTTCTCTAAGCATAACCCTAATTCCTACCAAATTATCTTTTTTTACTAAAATATGCAGAGCTGTTTGTTGTTTTTCATTATCATTTTTATCTAAATCTACACCTGCTTCTTTTAATCCCTTAATTTTTTCAATTAATTCTAACTCCCTATATAAATCCCCCATGATATACTCCTTCCTTTTAACCATTTTACAATATATATGTTTTTCGATAATTTCTGGCAATTTATAAAGAGATAATCGGGTAGGAGGTAGATAATTATTTTATCTACCGACCTCCCAGTCGAGTAAGTAAGAGGATTTTCACCTCAAACTTCTCACAGAACCGTACGTGAAGGTCTCCCTTCATACGGCTCTTATCATTTAACAATACGAATACATTTTGCTCCAGTGTGCAAACAATCTTGGCTCTCGTTTTCTTACAGACGTGAGCCATTTTTCTGCCCGTCGTCTATGACCACGAAGGTTCTTATATTTACACATTGCCCATTTTACTAGCCTACGTTCTATACATTGAAGTGTATATTTCATGGCTGATGGATTGAATTTCCCAAAATAATTAATCCAGCCTCTTCGCATAGGGTTTAGGATTTCCGCAATTATGTCGATTTTGCATCCAGTTCTCTTATGAATTTCTAGAGATTTAATTTTGTCTCTGAATGTCTTAGCTGACACTTTGCTGACTGATGCGATAAAGTTTGAACGCATTTTCCCATCCTTACACATGATGTGTACAGCCTTGAAAGTATAGCCAAGAAAATCAAACTCTGTTACGTCTTCATCCTTTGTTCTGTCCTTATCTTTACAATACACAATTCTAGTTTTGGTCGGATGTAATTCAAGTTTACATTCTGCAAATCTTTTAGCCAGACACTCTTTTATGTAAAGAGCCGCTTCTTTTGTTTTGCAGTGTACCACACCATCATCTGCATATAATATGCTTGACAAATATTTCATAGTGTGCGGATTTTTTGCTAATTACTTAGCAAAAAATCCCTTGTGATTAAGTACATTCTTTTTTTCACAGGAGGAACCGCATGAAATATTTAAAACCTAACACACTACGTAGAAATTTATTTGATTCTATTGATCAAGTTTTACTTAACAAAGCATCTTATGTAAAAAATCCAACTGACCTCTCTAGAACGCGTAAGCTTTCTTTTAAAACTATTATTAACTCAATTCTCCAAATGTCTGGAGGTAGTATAAACAACGAACTCTTATCCTTTTTCAACTGTTCAGATACTACTCCAACTGCTTTTGAGGATATCTTCAAATTCTTTACCAACAGTTCAAATCCTAATGCAACATACAAGAGCTACCGCGTTTTAGCTATTGATGGTTCTGATTTACACGTACCAACTAATCCTAAAGACAAAAATTCTTATTTTCCTAGAATAAATGATCAAAGGCCTTATAACCTTTTACATTTAAATGCCCTATACGATGTATGTGGCAAAATATATGTTGATACCATCATTCAGAAAAGTCGTAATTCAAATGAAAACCAGGCTCTCATTGACATGGTTGATCGTAATGCAGGCACTATGGATATTCTTATTATTGCTGATAGAGGATACGAATCCTATAATGCACTTGCTCACATACAAGAAAAAGGGGGGAAATTCCTTTTTCGAGTCAAAGATGCTACTAGTAGCGGCGGTATAGCTAATGGTCTTGATTTGCCACAAGACAATGAATACGACATTTTTATCAATCTACATTTGTCTGCTGGAAGAACTAAAGATCACTGGAAACTTTACAAAATAAAAACACCTATAAACGTATATCTCATCCCGAAAACCTTGATTTTTTCATCAATCCTACAGGTGAGCGCGATGTTCTTATGTTTTATCATCTTCCTTTTAGAATTCTAAAAATTAAGCTCGGCGAAGATACCTATGAAACAATCATTACAAATATACCTGCCGAAACATTTTCGCTTTCTGAAATTAAAAAGCTATACTCTATGCGCTGGGGAATAGAAACTTCTTTTAGAGACCTTAAATATCCACTTGGTCTATTAAATTTTCACGCCCGCAAGACAGATTTAATCTATCAAGAAATATATGCACACCTTTTGCTTTATAATTTTGTATCTTTAATAATGAGTAGTCATAAACTAGAATGCTTGACACGAAAACATAATTATAAATCTAGTTTTTCAAGAGCAATTCATGCATCTAGACTATTTATCAAGAGAAAGATTAGTTGCAAAACAATCAAAAATCTTTTGTCTAAATATTTGACACCTATTCGTCCAAACAGAAAGGCAATCCGACGCAAGAAGAAAGATCGTTCTGTTATGAGTTTTAATTATAGATTGTCTTAATTCAACTAATACATATCTGCAACAGGCAGGGAGTATATTCCTGCCTATTTTGCATGCCCAAAAATATTTTTTCCATACAATCATCTTCCTTACCATCATTAAAAACTTTGATTTTTGTAAGAAATACTCTAAAGTTAATGACATTGCATTAGAAACGTGCGCCGCAAGGCGCACACTATAAAAACCCCAACGCCATTTTATTCTGACGTTGGGGAAGTTTTGCGATGTATTGTATTACTTGCTTGTATCTTATCTATACCTTAATTTTTTCTATATATTTCCATACCACTAAATTTCACAGAATCATTTTTTGTGTAGAGATATACATTTTTTCCTGTTACTCCGTGTAATCTAACTGTTAACGCTGCTATTTTATCAATATAAAATACGCCTGTTGAACCATCATTAATATATGTGAATGAATATTTTTTGCCTGGTTTTAATGGAGCATTTACTTTAGTTATAAGCTTCTTACCATTTTCATAATTCAACTCTAATGTATTATCCTTTGGATTAATTGTAATTAACTTATTTTGATTTGCATCGTCGCTATATCCAAAACTCAAGCCAAAATTACCAAGTGATTTATATGAAAATGATCCTCTTATCATATATGTTTCTGATGTCTGTGTAAAATGATTAAATTTACTTCTTTGTCCAGCTTTTAATGTACTAACATAATTTTTTACTGGTGCTAAATATAAACTTCCATCTGAATTTACCTTCAACTGCTGCACAACAAGATTGCCAGCCCATGCATTTACATCCATTGATGTTGTTTGATCTGAACGTCTTGACCAACCAACCATGTATGTATTCTTACCATCTTCAACATGTTTTGCTGCGTAGAATAGTTTACCTTCTAATCTCTTTGGCTCACTATATGGTCCAAATTGAGAATCTGATGAAGCATACCACAATGTATCATCCTGTGCAGAATAAGTAATATACCAACGATTACCCAATTTGAATGTATCTGTACATTCTAGATTCCAAAATACTCCAGTAGGTTCTGTAAATATAATTCCATCATATTTAACTTCTTTCAAGTTTTCGCTAATTGAATATTTCAAAATTCTCGCAACACCGTCTTTTGATGCTGTAACTGTCATCGATAATTTTTTAGTTTTTTTATCGTAATACACCTGAGGATCTCTGAAATCATTCTTTTGATGAATATCTTCTGGTGGTGTAACTTCAAACTTTTTATCTTTCTTTAAATCTGTAAGATTATTTCCTTTTGCAACACGTATTGTCTCTTTAAAGCCTGTTGCATCTGTATTAGCATGTGCTGTATAAAAGTATAAATACTCATTTTTAACTTTTACCATTGATCCTGTGCCAATCCATTCTTCCTGTCCTATTCCCTCTGTTTCAATAATTGGTTTTTTATATTCCTCATAATTCACAAAATCCTTAGTAGTAGCTAAATAAATTGAGTGTCTAAAACTATCTCCTCCATCTTTTAAGTAGTACATATAGTACTTTCCATTCTCATAATAAGGCATTGGATCTCCGACAAATGATTTAATTCCATTTTGATCCACTGGTTTAAAAAACATCTTATTTCCATAATTTGCCTCTTGTTGATCTGGTGTCATTTGAGCGAAGTCATTAGCCTGTGAAGCTTTAACTATATTAAAGCTTCCTGTAATGATAAAAGATGATGCAAGCCCTAATGACAAAACAGCCTTCATAATTTTTTTACTCATTTCATTTTCCCCTTCCTTAAACCTTTTTGATTTCTTTTTATTACCTTTCCATTTACCTTAAATATATAATAGTGCATTTGCACTATTATGTCAACATTTTTGTGTGCATTTACATCATTTTAGCAACTGTAATTTTTACATTTGCATCATCGAATTGATTTTTTAACCAATTTCCATTGTATACCACCTTTTATTTGTTAAGAATAACCAACCAGCATTGTTTTATAGCTTATATTTTTTCTTAATAAATAATTAATCGGGTAGGAGGTAGATAATTATTTTATCTACCGACCTCCCACAGCACCGTACGTACGGTTCCGTATACGGCGCTTCTCTAGTTTTCACATATTTTCAAATAAAACTCCGTGAATGTTGGGTATCCTAGTTCATGGAGTTTCTTGTTGTTAAACGCAGTCTGTAATATAAAATAACTACCACAATACCAGTTGCCATTTCGCATGTTTGCGCATATCCACGCTTTTTCTTCTTCCACGCCTAACTTTTTGAGTTCCTTGAATTTTGTTTTAACCTTCTTCCATTGTTTCCAGTAGATTGTCCTTATCTTATGCCTTAGCCATTCATCTGTTTCTTGAAGTAGCTTCTTCATATCCGCCAATCCAAAGTAGTTTACCCATCCTCTTATAAATTGAGTTAGTTTTAATGCACGATATTCATTTCCCCATCCATTGCTACGTTTTGTTAATTCTCGGATTTTTTCCTTCATCCATCTTTACGATAGATTTTGGATGAACTCTAAATCTGCATTTGCCTCGATACCTATAAAAGCTATAACCAAGGTACTTAACTCTGCTGATATGTTCCACACACGTTTTATTTCTGTTCACCTTCAAGAAAAGTTTCCCTTCAATAAATGGTATGATGTTTTCCAAGGTTCTTTCTGCACTTTTCTTGCTTTTGCAGAAAATCATACAGTCGTCTGCATAACGAACAAATCGGTGTCCCCTATGCTTTAATTCCTTGTCTAATTCATTCAGCATTATGTTACTGAGCAATGGGCTTAGCGGTCCACCTTGTGGCATTCCTACTTCTGTCTTTTCAAATATCCCTCTGCTAATCACTCCAGCATTGAGATATTTGTGGATTAGTGAAATGACTCTTCCATCCTTGATGGTTCGTGATAATACTTCAATAAGTTTACTCTGACATACTGTATCAAAGAATTTCTCCAACTCCATATCTACCACGTATACATATCCGTCATTAACATTTGCCTGGCATTGCTTTAGTGCATCATGAGCACCTCTACATGGGCGAAAGCCAAAACTATTTTCTGAAAACTGCTCCTCATAAATAGGTGAAAGTACCTGTGTAATTGCCTGTTGAAAGACGCGGTCTACAACTGTTGGTACTCCAAGTTTTCTGAACTCGCCTTTTGTTTCTTTTGGTAT